>Ga0209199_1000026_pt1 | contig 228454 bp, 213 predicted proteins | sample COGITO_mtgs_1105_7_FD_184805 | JGI IMG/M metagenome (GOLD analysis project Ga0209199, IMG submission 184805) | Pelagic marine microbial communities from North Sea - COGITO_mtgs_110523 (SPAdes) (version 2) | ecosystem: Environmental > Aquatic > Marine > Epipelagic ... | reverse complement strand
GTTATTATCCGCAGCCTAGTAAGTCAATCATGAAAAGGCCTAACAAAAACAGAAGCCTGCCTATGTTGCCTAGAAAAATGATTGAATTGGGATACAAAACGTCGTTTTATTATGGAGGTGATTTAAATTTTGGTAATATGAATACGTATTTACGTAATGCAGGAATCACCAATTTTGTAGATGGAAATGATTTTGACAAAAAAGATTGGAACTCAAAATGGGGTGTTCATGATCATGTTTTCATGCAACGTTTTGCGAAAGATTTATCAGGAAAACAAAACGATCCTTTTTTTAAAATTGCTTTGACATTAACAAGCCATGAACCTTATGAATTTCCGGATACTTATAAATTTGGAAAAGACACTGAAGAAAATAAATTTAGAAGTGCACATGCTTATACAGATAAAGTAATTGGGGACTTTATGAACTTTGCAAAAAAGCAACCTTGGTATAAAAATACATTAATTATTATTTTAGCAGATCACGGAAATCGAGCACCAAAACACGAAGGTGCTTTTAATTCTCCAAAAAAATTCAAAATACCAATGTTATGGTTGGGCGGAGCATTAAATAAAACTGGACTTAAAATTGACAATATTTCAAGTCAAGTAGATCTCTCTTATTCTCTTTTAGATTTATTTGATGGAGATAATTCTGAATTTATTTTTAGCAAAAACATCTTTAATACCTCTGACAAACAATACGCGCATTATATTTTTAATAAAGGTTTTGGCACCCTTACTAAAAACGGAATTTATGTGTATGATTATGTAAACAAGAAACCAATTCTAGAAAAAGGTTTAGATGCAAGAAAATTAGATTCTTTAGGTAAAGCAATTACTCAAAATTCTTATCAAGACTTTATGGATAGAAAGTAATTACTTGATTTTCAATTGATTTGTCCGAATGAACCCTATAATTTATTTTAGTGATCGTTTTTCATAGATCTCGTAAAACTCTGTATGCAAAAAATGAAACAACAAAAAAATAAATGAAGCGAGTTTCAAAGGTTTTAATGATATTTGTTATATTAAGAAGTCTCGCTAATTAGGTACAATTACATTACTCACATTCTTATAGAAATAACTTTATAGAAGAAGAAAAAAGAAAGTTTTCACAAAGAATTTTATCAAATAAGATCTACGTAATAAAATATTTATTTAAATTTTTAATAACTCCAAAGGATGTTGCTATTTTAAATTCAAAAATTTTCTTAATTCATCTTGCCTTCTTTTGGCAATAGATAAAGTTTTACCAGTGACCAATTGGCAATAGTTGCCATCAGATTTATTGATAAGTTTTACTTTTTTAATATTTACAACATATTTATGGTGAATTCTAAAAAACAAGTCTTTTGGAAGGTGTTTTTCATATTCTCCTATATTTTTAGAAACAACTCTATTAGTTCCATCTTCTAAATAAAAGACAGTGTATTTACCATCTGCTTCTAAATAAACAATATTTGTAGTTTCTAAAAACTCAATGGAAGTTATTGTTGGTATCGCTAATATTTTATTCGTAAGGATATTGGTTTTTTCTTTATAAAGGAGTGCTCTTTTTTGAAGTATTTTAGCAACTGCTGTCGCTATTGATTTTATGATATTGAGCTGTTTAACTGGTTTTAAAATGTAACCAGAAACATGGTATTCATTTATTGTTTTTATTGCATAATCTTCATACGAAGTTGTAATTATAATTTCACAATCTAATTTACCTATTTCGCTTAAAATATCTAAAGTATTTTTTTCTTCTCCTAAGTCAATATCTAACAATAAAATATCTGGAGCTAAATTTAGTAACGAATCTATAAATTCTTTTGAGTTTTTTGCCACACCCACCACCTCTATATTCTTACAGAATTTGTCTAAAAGAAGTATTAACAGTTCACTATTTACAACATCGTCTTCAACTATTAGCGCAGTGTATTTTTCTTCCATATTAAAAAATTAGTTCATAGATCATTTTCATAAAGCTCATAACAAGAAATGATTCTACACAAAAACATATAATTACTCTTATTAAAGAATAAGTGATGCTATAATGATTTAAATGTAGTAAAAAATATTATAACAACAAAAAATATTTGTAAAAAGACAGATAAAAAGAAGTTATTTGCTCTTATTTTGTCATTAAAATAAACGTAAGGTTATCATCTCATTGATGCCTATTAAATTCGCATCTTCAGCAATGGGCTGTAAGTGTTTAAAACAAGTAGTTAAACACGTAAAATAGTTTTTATTTTAGAAAGAAGATCATGAATGATGTAAGGCTTAAAAATGACTTCTTTAAAACCCAATTTTAAATATCTCTCAATATCTTCAGGATTGGTATTGGCTGTCAATGCCAAAAAAGGTGTATTACAATTATATTCTATAAAATGTTTTTTATTGAGCATCAACTCTTCCCCGGTCATGTTTGGCATATTTATATCTAACAAAACGAGGTCAAAAGTTTCTTGCTCTATTTTAGATAGTGCTTCTAAACCATCATTTACCAAAGAAATCGTTGCATTTTCTTTTTTTAAAACATGTAAAAGCATTTTTTGATTCAACAAATCATCATCGGCCACTAAAATTTTTAGATGCTTTAAATCAGTAACCTCACCATTCTTTAATGCTGACTTTGAGTGTTTTTTTAATGTTGAAATTTTAGAAAAAGGAATTTCGACAAAAAAGGAAGCGCCAACACCCAACTCACTTTTAACAGAAACTTTACCATTCATCCCTTTCACCAAACGATTGACAATTGCCAAACCTAAACCTGCACCTTTAAAAATTCGGCTATCATTTAGCTTATTTTGATAATATTCTTCAAAAACATTTAAACATTGTTCTTTAGAAATCCCCCTACCCGTATCTACAACTTCAAAAGCAATTTTTACTTCATTTGCTGTTTCATAAATAATTTTTAGGCTTATTTTAATACTTCCTTTTTTTGTAAATTTTATTGCATTACTAATTAAATTAGTCAATATTTGATTTATTCTAACAGGATCTCCTAAGATAAGTTTTGGGATTTTTTTGGGAAGTTCAAAAATTAGATTTACTTCTTTATTAATCTTCAGGTACTGAACATCATTTTTGCAATTTCGCATTATTTCTTTAAGTGAAATTAATTCTGAAGCCAATTCTAATTTCCCTGCCTCAATACGAGATAAATCTAAAACATCATTCACAATAACTTTTAGATTTTTTCCTGCTAATGATATGTTTTTTAAATGTTCAGAAAGATTCTTATTCAATTTTTCTGATGAAATAATTTCAGAATACCCCAAAATAGAATTTAAAGAATTTCTAATTTCGTGGCTCATTATTGCTAAAAAACGAGACTTTTCTTCATTTGCTTTGTCAGCAATTTTTCGCAATCTATCTAATTCTATATTTTTTTCTATAATTTCTCTTTTTATGAAAAAAAAATCTTTTCTTTTTTCGTTGAGTTGCTCTACATATTTAGAAACATTTGTTCTATTATGTATTAAAACATTGATGGATTCTTGATTTTTCAAAAGTTCTAAATCCACATTGTACTCTTTAGATTCTGAGACGACTACCATTCCCTCTAAAAAGAATGGTTCTTTTAATGGTAGAACATCTAAAATCCCTTCTAAAAAAGGGCATATTCCGTAAATTGACTCTTCAATAATAAATTCTTTTTCTGCAAACTTACCCCCAGAAACAGCTACTATAACTCCTGAATAATTAATCTTCAATTGAATAAAAACATTTTCTATATTCATTGACATTATTTTCTTAACGCTTGAATTATTAATTTTAAAAAAGCATCTGACACATTTTCTCCTACTTTTGCATTTGTAAATGAATCAATACCTATAGAAACCTTTTTTTTTACATTTTTTAATTCTTTTTTAGATAGTAAATCGGTCTTGTTGCCAACAACTACTAGTTCCTGAAAACCAGATAGTTCTTTAACTATTCTTATGCTATCATCAATTTTTAGATAGGTACTCTCTCTGCTTAAGTCAAAAATAATCATTGCAGCACTTGCTCCTAAAAAATAATTCTTTGGTATTTTTTCATAACCATCTGCTCCTGCTACATTCCAAATTATTAATTTAATAATTTCATCTTCATAGGCAACAATTTTTTCACTTACCCTGACTGCAACTTTATAAAAACTATCTTCAGAGAACTCACTTAAGACGAACCTCTTAATCAATGATGTTTTACCAACACCTAAATCACCAACAACTATTACTTTTTTTGTTATCATAAATTTAAAATGATTTTAAACACATCTACATACTGTTAATCAAAACTTCTTGTAAAAGTTCTTCATTTATAAAATAAGAACACAGGCTGTAATTTTTTTCTTGTTCATTAAAAACTTTGCATCTTCAATTCTGAGGGTTTACTAACAAATTATTATTTCTACTAAAACAAATTAGCTTTTTAGGGACTACTCAATATACTTCTACAGGAATCATCGAAAACCTTATAATATAAGGTTTCGCTGCAAATCTGCACAAAACAAAACTGCAATATATTTACCAACATGCCTTGATTGAATAAATAAGTGTTATAAATAAGATTTATCTGACCACATATTGATTTAAGTGGACCTATAGAGAAGGATCTAATAAGAAACGAGGTCTAAAATAGGTGTTTATAACTTCATAAATAGCGCGTCATTTTTTTTATTTTAGATTCAAGAATCTTCTAAAAACTTCAACCCTTCTTTTGGCAATTGATAATGACTTACCATTGAATAATTGGCAATAATTACCCTCTAATCTAGAGATGAATTTAATCCTTTTAAGGTTCACAATATATTTATGATGTACTCTAAAAAAAAGGTCTTTTGGAAGGTGTTTTTCGTACTCTCCTATATTTTTAGTAATAACCCGATTGGTTCCATCTACTAAATAAAAAATAGTGTATTTACCATCAGCTTCTAAATAATCAATATTTTCAGTTTCAATAAATTCTATAGAAGCATTTGTTGGTAATGCCAATATTTTATCTGTTATACTATTATTTCCTTTTTTATTTAATTCCCCTCTTTTTTGCAATATCTTAGTAACTGCGGTATCAATTGCATTTCTTATATTAACGGGTTTAATAGGTTTAACAATATATCCAGAAACATGATATTCGTTAATTGTTTTTATGGCATAATCTAAATGTGATGTTGTAATAATAATTTCACAATCTAAATTATCTACTTCATTTAAAATCTCTAGGGTGTTTTTTTCTTCTCCTAAATCGATATCTAACAATAAAATATCAGGATCCAAATTTAGTAATAAATCTATAAATTGTTCTCCATTTTGTGCAATACCCACTATTTCTATATGGGGGCAAAATTTCTCTAAAATAGACGTTAAAAGTTGACTATTAATAATATCATCTTCAACTATAAGTACATTATATTTCTCATTCATATTTAAAAAATTATAAAAATTATATTAAAAGCATTTTTTATTAAATGTACAAACTATAATTTTATTTTAAACATATAATTGATGTTCTTTAATCATAAATAATGCAATTAAAACTTTAACAAACATAGTAAACAATTGAAAAACAATATCTTAACTTCAAAAGACCTTTTTAATTTTCTCAACAAAACTAGGAATAGCATAGGGTTTAAAAATGACATCAGAAAAGCCTAGTGTTAAATATTGCTGAATATCCTTAGCAATATTATTTGCAGTTAATGCCAAAAAAGGAGTGTTTTTATTGTATGCCTTAAAGTGTTTTTTTTGAAGTATCAGCTCCTCACCTGTCATGTTTGGCATATTAATATCCAACAAAACAAGATCAAAATTTTCTCGTTTTAGTATAGAAAGTGCCTCTAAACCGTCATTTACTATAGAAACAATTGCATTTTGCTTATTTAAAATGTGTAAAAGCATTTTTTGATTCAATAAATCATCATCGACTACTAAAATATTTTTATGCTTTAAATCAATAACATCACTTTTATGTTCGACTACTTTTACTTTTTTTTGTAGTTTTAAAACTTTAGAAAAAGGAAGTTCAACAGAGAAAGAAGTCCCTACACCTAGCTTACTTCTAACAGTAACAGTACCCTTCATTGCTTTTACTAAACTTTTTACAACTGCCAACCCTAAACTTGGACTTCTAAGAGTTTTGTGATTCTTAAACTCTTTTTGTTCAAAAATACCTAGATGCAGTTTTTTAGACATTCCAATACCTGTATCAACAACTTCAAAAACAATTTTTACATCATTTGCTGTTTCGGAAATAATTTTTAAGCTTATTTTTATACTTCCTTTTTTTGTAAACTTTATGGCATTACTAATTAAATTACCCAATATTTGCTGTATTCTTAAGGCATCTCCCAAAATAAATTCTGGTAAGTTTTCTGGAACTATATAAACAATTTTCACATCTTCATTTAATTTTAGATGCTGCAACTCTTTTTCGCAGTTTTTCATCACCTCTTTAAGAGATAATAATTCTGTAGCCAATTCTAATTTACCTGCTTCCAAACAAGACAAATCGATAATATTGGTGACAATCGTTTTCAAATTTACTCCTGCTAAGGTTAAGTTTTTTACCTGATCTGTATGCTTACCATTTATTTTTTCTGATGAAAGAATCGTTGAATATCCTAAGATACAATTTAAAGAGTTTTTAATTTCATGACTTATCATTGCAAAAAAACATGACTTCTCTTCATTTGCTTTGTCAGCAATTTTTCGCAATCTTTCTAATTCCAAATTTTGTGCTACAATTTCTTTTTTTATAAAGAAAATATCGCTTCTTTTTTGAGCAAGCTGAGCTATGTATTTATATACATGTGTTCTATTATGCAATAAAACATCTTCAATTTTTGCTGGTATCAATAGGTTTTATTTTAGAGTTTGAATACTTCATTAAAAAAAAAACAGCTGCTATACTTTTATTTTGTTTTCAACTTGAAACAGAGGTGACATTTTAGGTGATATTTGATAACCTACTTGCAATACTTTTTTTTAGACGTGTTTATATCTAAGTCTTACATTTTTTTTATTAAAATATATTAACTAATTAAAAATTGGGAGGAGAAGGAATAATTATAGATAGTTTAATCCCTGTTAAAAAAAGTAATGAATCGTGATGGAACCATAAAGATATTTTAATAAAAAAAAGAAGATTATAGTAGGAAATACTTAAACAAGTAGCAAGCATCAAATAGTAAATACGTCTTAGAAATTCCAATTTTTGGAATCCATTACAGCTTTTTTTTAAAAAAAAACTGGGCTATTTTAAAAAAAAACTTTTGTATCTGAAGTTAAGGGGCTACCAAGAAATAAAAAAAGTATATAAAAATCTAAACGGTAATTTTCAACCCATCGTACCCTAAAAAAACATTCTCGGGGAGGATTTTAGAAACTTCTTGATGAAACCCCAGCTTATGGCTTATATGAGTAAGATAAGCTTTTTTTGGCTTCACTTTTGCAACAAAATCCAAAGCTTCTTGTAAGTTAAAATGTGTAGGATGTTCATCGATTCTTAATGCGTTTACAATCAATACCTCTAAATTTTTTAGTTTAAGTTTCTCTTTGTCAGAAATTGATTTTACATCTGTTAAATAAGCTACATCTCCAAACCTGTATGCTGTTATTGGCATATTACCATGAAAAACCTCTATAGGAGTCACCTTTAAATCTGCAACATAAAAACTAGTCTTATCTACAATATTTGGCAATACACTGGGAGCTCCCGGATATTTATTTTCTTTACTGAAAATGTATTCAAATCTTTTCTCTAAACTTTTTAAAGTTCTCTGATTTAAATAAATAGGCATCTCTCCTATCTGATAACAAAAAGGGCGTAAATCATCAAAACCACCAATGTGATCGGCGTGTTCATGTGTAAAAAAAACACCATTTAAAGAGTGTACATTCTCTCTTAACATTTGCTGCCTAAAATCTAAACTACAATCTACGGTGTATGAAACAGCATCCCAAGAAATTAAAATTGATGAACGCAAACGCTTGTCTCTTATATCTCTCGACAAGCAAACAGGATGATTACTTGCTATCATAGGAACTCCCTGTGAAGTACCTGTTCCTAAAAAGGTAATATGAAGCTGTTTCTTATTAAAATTCATCAGAACAAAAATAGTATAAAAATTGACTAATAGCAGTCTATTTTAGTACATTTGTTTCAACGTTAAAACAGTATTGTATGGCAATTTCTTTAAAAGGAGATCAAGAAATTAGTAGTGTCCCAACTACTAAAAGTAAAGCACTAAGAATAAATTTAAACAAAGATATTTACGGAACTTTTGCTGAAATTGGTGCTGGACAAGAGACTGCTCGTAATTTTTTTAGATCAGGTGCTGCTTCAGGAACCATCGCAAAAGCAATGAGTGCTTATGATAAAGATTTTTCTGATGCAATTTATGGCTTTGAAGAAGATGGCCGTTACGTAACCCAGTCCCGTTTAGAAAAAATGGTCGTCCATGAAATTAATTTAATGGAAGACCGATTGAGCAGACACAAACATCCTGACAAATTATTCTTTAGTTATGCAAATACAGTTACTACAATCGATTTTGCTAAAAATTTCAAGGGCCACGGTTGGGTTGGTATCCGTTTTCAATTAGATCCTTTAGAAGGTTATAATGAAATTGTTTTACACTTACGCTTTAAAGAAACAGATACTCGCTTACAGCAAGAAACCTTGGGTATATTGGGTGTGAATTTAATTTATGGTGCTTTTTATTTAAATGATAATCCTAAAGATTTAGTAAAATCTTTTTATGATAATTTAAACAGTGATCAATTAGAAATTGACATGGTAAATTTCTCTGGACCTCGCTTTATGTATGTAGACAATCGTTTAATGAGTCTGCAATTGGTTAAAAACGGAATGACAAACGCAGTGATGTTTGGTCCAGACGGAAACAATCTGCTGCCTGCCCAAGTATTATACAAAAAAAACATATTGGCTTTACGTGGGAGTTTCAGACCCGTTACAAAGGTAAATATGGACATGTATGAGAAATCCAAACAACTCTTTTTAGGAGAAAAAAAAGTAGAAGAAAGTAAAACTCAAATCATCTTTGAAATTACCTTAAGCAACCTTACTTCAGAGGGGAAAATTAATGAACGAGATTTTTTAGACAGAGCAGAATTACTGTGTTCTCTTGGACAAAATGTGATGATTACAAGTTTCCAACATTACTTTAAGTTGGTTGAGTATTTTAGTGAATTTACCAAAGAGAGAATGGCATTAGCCATGGGAGCTCAAAACTTAATACAAATTTTTGACGAGAAATATTATCAAAATTTAAGCGGAGGGGTTTTAGAAGCCTTTGGCAAATTATTCCACAAAGATTTAAAAATATACATGTACCCTTCCCATAATCATGTTGCAGATACCTACATTACAAGTGACAACCTAGAAGTAGGTTCGAGGATGAAAGAGTTATATAAATTCTTTAAAAAAACGGGCAAACTTGTAGATATAGAAATCGAAGATAAAGAAATTCTAGATATTTTTTCTAGAACTGTTTTAAAGATGATCCTTAAAGGTGAAAATGGCTGGGAAGAAATGTTACCAGAAGGAATTGCAGAAAAAATTAAGCAAGAAAAACTTTTTGGTTACTCCAGATCTAGAGTAAAAAAATAAATTTTAAACCTTTTTATACTTTTAGTGTCCAAAAACTACTAAACAAAATCGTTGATAGAAGAAACTCTTTTAATAGCACAGTTAAAAAGTATTCAGACTAAAGAAAAAGCGTTTAGACAGTTGATTTTTCTTTATAAAGAACGTTTGTATTGGCATATCCGTAAAATTGTAATTTCTCATGACGATGCGGATGATGTTTTGCAAAATACTTTTATTAAGATTTTTAAAAACATTGATAAATTTAACCAGGAAAGCAAGCTGTTTACTTGGATGTATCGAATTGCAACCAACGAATCCATTACTTTCATCAATAAAAAAGCAAAACAACGAAATATAAACATTACTGATTATCAACAAGAATTGGTTTCAAGTTTAGCCAGTGATGATTTTTTTACAGGCGACGAAATTCAACTTATTTTACAAAAAGCCATTGCTATTTTACCCCGAAAACAACAACTGGTTTTTAATATGAAATATTTTGATGAATTAAAATATAATGAAATGTCAGAAATATTAGGAACCACTGTAGGAGCATTAAAAGCCTCCTATTTTCATGCAGTCAAAAAAATTGAATCTTATATAAAAAAATATACTGATTAAACCTTAAAAAAAACAAAAGGTCTAAAAACTATCATGGAAAACAATCTAAAAAATAGCGAAGCGCATTTGAAGTCATTATTTGAAAAAGAAAATGGTTTTTCTGTACCTAAAAACTATTTTAAAGATACTAAAGTCCAACTCATGGGTTTTTTATTAGAAGATAAAATCGTTAAAAAGAAAACTTTCTCTACTCCTGAATTATATTTTGACAATTTAGAAGACTCGATTATTACTAAAGTGACTTTAAAAGAAAAAAAACTAACTATTTTTTCTTTTAAACAGAAAAAATATAAATTAGCAGCTATTGGAATAGCTGCATCTATTATGCTGTCTATTGGTATTGGTTATTTTAGTAATTTTACTTCAGAAGAGAATTTTGAGAACTTGACTCAAAATGACATTGAAAGTTGGATTTTAAATTCTTCATCTGACATAACACCACAAGAGGTTGCAACCTATATTCCTTTTGAAAACAAAAATACGACCGACTTTATTTTTGCGAATATCAATGATCAAGAGATTGAAAATTATATCATTTACAATGAGAATTACATGTTATTAAACGAAATTAATTAGTATGAAAAAGCAACTATTTACAACACTGATTTTAGTGTTTTTATGCACGAATTTTTTAGCACAAAAAAACAAGAAAAGTAAAGAAAAAATAAAGGCCTTCAAAGTTTCTTATTTAACGCAAGAGCTAAATTTAACTTCTGAAATTGCCGAAAAATTTTGGCCCGTTTATAATAAACATCAAGAAAACCTAGACACATTAAGAAGCAAAGGAATAGTTAAAATAAGAAAAAGAATAAGGAGTACTGGTGGTTTTGATGCATTTACTGAAGAAGCATCAAAATCTTTCGTAATTTCAAAAATTATTTTAGATAAAAAAATTTTAATAGAAAAAGAAAAATTTTTAACTAATGTATCAAAAATCTTAAGTTACAAGAAGATTTTAAAACTACAAATATCAGAAAGAGAATTTACAAGAAAACTGATGCAAAGATATCGTGATAACAGACCTCGTAAATAACAAATGAAGCTGACTCTTCCTTTTTAGTTACTTAATTAATGTGATATAAGAATTTAATTCTGGCTTATTAGAGGTGAATTTCTTCAACCAAATAGTTAGCTCATCTATTTCATAAGGCAACAGTCTGCTTAATGCCTTTTCAACTTCTTTACAAAACAAATCTGAATTAAAACTCACTTTCTCTAGTATCGTTTTTGTGTACTCAAAGATCACTCTAGCCATTATGAATTGTTATATTTGACAATAAGAACGTTTATAAAATGGTGTTTAGTATGTTCTTTTTCCAAATTTAATAAAAAAACCATCATTTAAAAAAATGATGGTCTTAAATTTTACTTAAAAATTTGTTAAGATTATAGTGAATTAATCTTTTCAACTAAACCTTTTGCTTTTACTTCTAACTCTTGATTGATTGCTCTAAAATGCGCTTTCTTATCTTCAACCTTTTTGTCGTTTACTTTAGAAACTAGATTATCGAACGTTTCGATAGCTTCATCAATAATTGCATCGCCTTTTACTGGTGCATTTTTCAAAATTGAAACATCTAATGCATATTCGATAACATCACCTAAAACGTAATTAATATCTTTTTTTAAGTTTTTTATACTTGCCATATTCTTATTTATTTAAAAGCGCAAATTTAGGTTATTTATTTATAACAGCGACACAACTTCTTTTATATTTAGTAAGGTTTGGTAATTTAATTTGGAAGAAACGTCTTCTGACACCTGTTCATGTTCCCAGGTGGTATGGAATGGAACATGAATTGCAGAGGCACCTATGCCTATTAATGGTAAAACATCCGATTTTAAAGAGTTGCCTATCATTAAAAGTTCTGAAGGATGAATATCTAAATGTTTCACTAGCTTCTGATAATCTTTTTCTTTCTTATCACTCATCACTTCTATATGATGAAAATACGTTAGCAAATTAGATTTTTCTAATTTTCGTTCTTGGTCTAACAAATCTCCTTTGGTAGCAACAATCAGTTTATATTTTCCTTGTAACGACCGTAAAACCTCTTCAACTCCAGTCAACAATTCTATCGGTTTGGCTAGCATTTCTTTGCCAATATTTAAAATAGCTTCAATTGTTTTTTGATTCACTTGATTGTTCGATATTTCTATAGCACATTCTATCATTGACAACACAAAACCTTTTACTCCATAACCATAATATTTTAGGTTCTTTATTTCTATGCTAAAAAGCGCTTGATCAATTTTATTTTGGGTTTCATACTTTGTCAATAATTTCGCAAATTGATGTTCTGCTTCTCTAAAATAAGTTTCATTTACCCACAAAGTATCATCTGCATCAAAAGCAATCACTTTTATGTTTTCACTTATTTTATTCATTAATTAGGAATTTAAAAATTGAATTGCTTTTGCTAAATCCTCTGGAGTATCTATACCAACAGCTTCAACGTCCGTTTCTACCATTTTAATTTTCTTACCAATTTCTTGATACCGAATCGCTTCAATCTTTTCTGCGGCCTCTAAAGGAGTCATTGGGGTATTATAAAAATCGATCAAAGCTTGTTTTCTAAACGCATAGACACCTTTGTGTTTGTAATATTTTACTGCTACATCTTTGTCTCTATAATAAGGAATTACACTTCTAGAAAAATAAATCGCCAAGTTATTAATATCTGTAATTACCTTTACATTATTAGGGTTTTCTATATCTTCTTTGTGGGTAATTTGCACTTTTAGAGAAGCTAAATCGATCTCTTTTTTGGTGTCTTTTTTAAAAACAGCAATCAATTTTGAAAGAGAAACTGCATCTATAAAGGGTTCGTCACCTTGCACATTAATTACAATGTCTGCTTCAATATTCTCTACTGCTTCTGCAATTCGATCTGAACCACATTCATGTGCTTTTTTACTCATTATTGCCTTTCCACCTGCATTTTCTATGGTTTTAAAAATAACCTCAGAATCTGTTACGATAAAAACATCATCAAATAAATTGGTCTGTAATGCTGCTTCGTAGGTTCTTAAAATAACTGGTTTACCACCCAAGTCTTTCATTAACTTCCCAGGAAAACGAGCGGCACTATAACGTGCAGGAATCATGGCAATTATTTTCATGTGTTTATATTTATTGTTTTTTTAAGGACACATGCTGTTCGCTATTAATCATTCCTTTGGGTGATAATGCTTTTAACATGCTCGTTTCATAAGTTGTATTTAATTGATACTTCTAAAATTATTATTCGCCAGAATACGTAACAAAATTACGCGGCGTTTCATATAGTTTTATTGACAAGTCTAAATCTTGTCTTATTTTCTCTCGTAGTTTATTATAAATAGTAACTGAAATATTCTCTGCAGTGGGATTCAAATTTTTAAAAGCAGCAACTTCTATGTTTAAATTTTTATGATCAAAAACTTCTTCTATTTCAACTTTTATCAACCTTCTTAAAATAGCCAAATCCATTACAAAACCGGTTTCTTGATCAATATTTCCAGTAACAGAAACTATTAATTCGTAATTATGACCATGATAATTAGGATTGCTACATTTCCCAAAAACTTCAAAGTTTTTTTTATCAGACCATTCTTTTTTATATAATCTGTGCGCTGCATTAAAATGTGCTTTTCTGTGAACTGTTACTTTAGGCATAAATAAGGTTGTTGAAAAATGAAATCATTGAAAGGTTATGAAAATTAAGGTTTAAAATTGATAATTCTATCATAGGATTCTTTAAAAATAATTTTAAACCATGCTGTATATATTTGTGGATGTTGTTCAATATCTTTCTTCACATCCATCAAAGTCATCCATTTATAAGACGTGACTTCTTCTTTGTTCACATCGGGTGCTGCTTCATAATAACCAATCATAACATGGTCTAATTCGTGCTCTGTTAAACCATTATCAAAAGGGGCTTTGTAAATAAACGAAAAAACTTCGGCTATTTCAGTAACAAAACCCATTTCTTCTTGCAATCTTCTTTTACCTGCTTCTATATTACTTTCTCCATCTCTTTGATGGGAACAACATGTATTTGTCCATAATAAAGGCGAATGATATTTACTTGCAGCTCTTTGTTGCAACATTAATTCTCCTTTTTTATTAAAAATAAAGACAGAAAAAGCTCTATGTAAAAGGGCTTTTTCATGAGCTTCCATTTTTTCCATCAATCCTATTGGATTGTCTTTTTCATCAACTAAAACAACATGTTCTTCCATATTTACAAAAATAGTAAAATAAGCAATAAATAAATAATAAATAAATTACAAAAATGATAAGACACTATTATTGTTTCTTGAGATGCTTTATATTTGTATCTATTGAGCTTAATGTCTTTCATGAAAACGTATAATATCTACTTCCTATTTGTCCTGTTAAGTGTTTTTCACCAGTGTAAGGACGCTAAAAAAAGTAGTCCTGTAAAAACCACTCTTTACAAGAAAAAAAAGATAAATGCTGAAAAAAAATCGAAAGAGGAAAAGAAAATTGAAAAGGCTTGGGATAGCTTAAATAGTAAGAATACTGAAGTTTTTTTAACAGAATTTGGAAAACAAAACACCACAACTAAAATACTTATCAAAACCGATTTTGGCAATATAAAAATTCGTTTGTATGAAGACGTTCCGATCCATAGAGCCAATTTTGTTTTCTTAACTAAAATCAACTATTTTAACACTACTGTTTTTTATAGAGTCGCAAAAAACTTTGTGATTCAGGGTGGTAATTCTGATGAAATGTACACTCAAAAAGAACGAAGAAAGTATGGTAATTATCTATTAAAACCTGAATTTAGAAAAAAACGTAGCCATAAATATGGCGCTTTAGCAGCGGCAAGGCAGTGGGAAAAAAACCCAAATAAATTATCAAGTCCTTTTGAGTTTTACATAGTACATCAAAAGAATGGCGCCCATCATTTAGATAATGAACATACTGTTTTTGGGGAAGTGATTTCTGGTTTTGACACGATGGATAAAATTTCTAAGGTTAAAGTAGGAGATGATGAATGGCCTATTAACGATGTAAAAATGACAGTCGAAATTTTAAACTAATTCTTATCTTTCGCTTTCATCCATTTCTCAAAAGAGAGAAAATTTAGCTTGTTTTTGTTATTCGTGTTATCTAACCGTTTCTTGACAAAAAAAATATATAATTCTGTATATCTATTTTTTACTTTTATAATTGCTATCTACTTAAATTCGCCATAAAATTATAGAATAAAACCTATCTTTGCACCTCAAAATTTGTAGATGAATTTTTTAGAAGAAATAGCACGTAGAAGAACTTTTGGAATTATATCGCATCCAGATGCTGGTAAAACAACGCTAACAGAAAAATTGTTACTATTTGGTGGGGCAATTCAAGAAGCAGGAGCTGTTAAAAACAATAAGATTAAAAAAGGAGCCACTTCCGATTTTATGGAAATTGAACGTCAGCGTGGAATTTCTGTCGCGACTTCAGTTTTAGCATTTATCTATCAAGACAAAAAAATAAACATTTTAGATACTCCTGGTCACAAGGATTTTGCAGAAGATACTTTTAGAACACTGACAGCTGTAGATAGCGTTATTGTGGTCATTGATGTAGCAAAAGGTGTAGAACCTCAAACTGAAAAATTAGTTGAAGTTTGTAGAATGAGGAGCATTCCTATGTTGGTTTTTATCAACAAATTGGATCGAGAAGGTAAAGATGCTTTTGATTTATTAGACGAAGTGGAACAAAAATTAGGTTTGCGAGTTACCCCCATGAGTTTTCCAATTGGAATGGGATATGACTTTAAAGGTATTTATAATATTTGGGAAAAGAAATTAAATCTTTTTTCGGGCGATAATAAAACTGCTATCTCTGAAGGAGTAGAATTTGATGACCTTTCAAATCCTGAATTAGATAAAATAATTGGAGAAACTGCTGCAGAAACTCTCCGTGAAGAAATAGAATTAATAGATGAAGTTTATCCTGCATATAATCAGCAAGAATATTTGGAAGGAAAATTACAGCCAGTATTTTTTGGATCTGCTCTAAATAACTTTGGAGTAAAAGAGTTGTTGGATGCATTTATTGAAATTGCACCCTCTCCACAACCAAAAAAAGCAGAAGAACGGATTGTGGATTCAAAAGAAGAAAAACTAACAGGTTTTGTGTTTAAAATTCATGCAAATATGGATCCAAAACATAGAGATCGATTGGCTTTTATAAAAATTGTATCTGGTACTTTTAAAAGAAATGCTCCTTATTTACATGTTAGAAACGGTAAAAAAGTAAAGTTTTCTAGTCCGAATGCATTTTTTGCAGAAAAGAAAGAAATTGTAGACGAATCATTTCCTGGAGATATTGTAGGGATTCATGACACAGGGAACTTTAAAATTGGAGATACACTAACCGAAGGAGAAAAATTGAATTTCAAAGGAATTCCGAGTTTTTCTCCCGAGCATTTTAGGTATGTAAATAATGCGGATCCCATGAAATCCAAACAACTTTATAAAGGTTTAGACCAGTTAATGGATGAAGGGGTCGCACAATTATTTACTTTAGACATGAATGGTCGTAAGATTATTGGAACTGTTGGCGCTTTACAATATGAAGTAATTCAATACCGATTGGAACACGAATATGGAGCAAAATGTTCTTATGAAAACTTAAGTGTCCACAAAGCATGTTGGGTCGCACCAGAAGACACGAAAAACGAAGAATTTAAAGAGTTTAAACGCGTCAAACAACGATATTTAGCAAAAGACAAACAGGGTCAGTTAGTTTTTTTAGCAGATTCTGAGTTTACAATTCAAATGACGCAAAGTAAATATCCAACTGTAAAATTACATTATACAAGTGAGTTTAAAAATGCCTAATTATTCAATCTTTAAATTTTCACATACTTTAACTTTAACACAAAAAAAATGAACAACGGAATCTATGCAAAATTCACCACTTCAAAAGGTGATATTTTAGTACAATTAGAACATGAAAAAACACCTGGAACTGTCGGTAATTTTGTCGCTTTAGCAGAAGGTAATTTAGAAAATTCAGTAAAAGACCAAGGAGTTCCTTACTATGATGGATTAAAATTCCACAGAGTTATTCCAGATTTCATGATTCAAGGTGGCTGTCCACAAGGAACAGGTACTGGTAATCCAGGATATAAATTTGAAGATGAATTTCATCCAGACTTAAAACATGATACGCCTGGGAAATTAGCAATGGCAAACTCAGGACCTGCAACAAACGGCAGTCAATTTTATATTACACACATCCCTACTCCATGGTTGGATGGTAAACATACTGTTTTTGGCTCAGTAATTGAAGGACAAGACGTTGTAGATGCAATTGTGCAAGGCGATGAGATGTCTGTAGAAATCATTAAAGTGGGTAAAGAAGCAACCAACTTTAATGCGATAGAAGCTTTTAGAATTTTTGAAGGTTCAAGGGAGCAAAGAGAAGCAGAGGAAAAGGCAAAACAAAAAGCATTGTTAGATACGGTTGCTGCTGGTTATGATGAAACTGCAAGTGGATTGCGTTACCAAATTTTACAAAAAGGTGATGGTAAACAAGCAACAAAAGGAGCTGGAGTTTCTGTACATTATAAAGGTCAATTATTGGATGGTACTGTTTTCGATTCTTCATACAAAAGAAAAGAACCCATCGACTTTAATGTAGGTTTAGGTCAGGTAATTTCAGGTTGGGACGAAGGAATTCTATTGTTACAAGTTGGTGACAAAGCACGCTTTGTAATCCCTTCTAATTTAGGATATGGTACCGCTGGGGCTGGAGGAGTTATTCCACCAAATGCAACGCTTATTTTTGATGTTGAATTAATGGCTGTAAAGTAAAAAATAGCCTACCTCGCTTTTGCAAGGAATCTAAAATAATTTTCATAAAGCTCTCTGTCTCCAGAGAGCTTTATTTGTTAAAATAAGTTTTTTATAGAAATCAATAGATACCTCTACTAATATTTTAAACCTATAATACCTCTAACTTTATCTAAAATTTTAATCAAATCTTTAGAGAAATTGAAAGTCATCATGCTACTTTCTGTTTTGCCTTCTCTTAAAAGAGTATTAAAATGTTCTATTTCAAAATTATAACCAAAAGTTTTGCAATTAAAATCTATTTTTTTTTCCTTTTTATTTTCAAAAATAGTTACCGATGAAGGTGCATGAAATTGTCTATCAAGTTTCACAATCGCTTTTTCAAAAGTAAAAATAGCCGTTGTTTTTGTTTCTTCTATTAAAGAGCTTTTTAAGGTTGCTTTGGCACCTTTATAATGGAAAATTATTTCACAACTAGCGTCTACTCCATTTTCAAAAAAGGTCGCATTTGCATCAATTAAATCTGGTTTTCCTAGAGTAGATAATGCTGCAAAAATCGGATAGATTCCTATATCTAATAAGCTTCCACCTCCAACTTCTTTTTTAAACAACCTGCTTTCTAAATCATATATCGCTTTAAAACCAAAATCTGCTGCGACATTTTTTAATTTTCCAAATTTTTTAGTTTCGATAACCTCTAAAAGATAAGCATATTGAGGCAAAAAATACGTCCATAAAGCTTCCATTAATAATACGTTGTTTTCTTTGGCAACCGAAATCATCTCTGTTACTTCTTGTAGGTTCATTGCAAAAGGTTTTTCACACAAAACTGCTTTTTTATTTTGTAAACACAGTAAGGTATGTTCTTTATGAAAACTATGTGGAGTTGCTATATAAACAGCATCAACCTGATTATCTTTAGCTAAATCTAGATAACTATTGTAGGCTTTTTTGGCATTGAATTTTTGCGCAAAATCATCCGCATTTTGTTGATTTCTGGAAGCAACTGCAACCAATTCAATGTTTTTTAAGGTCATTAAATCTGTCGCGAATTTATTCGCTATTTTCCCCAAACCAATAATTCCCCAACGTATTTTTTTTTCTTTCATAATTTATTGAAATTATATATTTTAAAATTTTATTTAGAAGAAGTAAAAAGGCGAAAGCATGAATACAATTCTCCCAAGTGAATACCTCATAACCTAACTTTTATTAATTATCGCTTCGTTATGTATCCGCTACAATTCCCTATAGATTTTGATCTTGAAAGTTTTACATCGGCACAATACAATACCTGTAGGTTCAAAAAAAGAAACCATTTTAGGGTACTTAATAGTTTTCGATATGATACAAACTCAGACTCCTAATTCTCAAAACTTCATATAAGACTCTAAATTTAGTTAAAGTATTCCAATAATTAAAAATTTTCTAGTCAAACCTTAGGAAAACTTCGACAGTTTGTTATTCATAAAAACAAGTTTTATGAGCCAAATTTCAGTATTCTAAATTCGAGCACAAAATGCTCATAACCTGTTGATAAATTAATTTTTAAAATCACTTAATAAGATTATATTTGTAAGACTAATTAAGAAAAGAAAAATAAATGAAATTTATTGTATCAAGTGCGCAATTATTAAAACAATTACAAGTTTTAGGAGGCGTTATAAACAGCAACAACACATTACCAATTTTAGATAATTTCTTGTTTGAAATTTCTGAGAACCAACTAAAAGTTTCAGCGTCAGATTTAGAGACTACCATGAGCTCTGTAGTCGATGTAGAAAGTGATAGTTCTGGAGCTATTGCTGTTTCTGCCCGCTTATTATTAGATACTTTAAAAACGTTTCCGGACCAGCCTTTAACATTCAAAACAGAAGGTGATCATGCGATTGAAATCAGTTCTAATCAAGGAAAATATGACATGGCGTATTTTGGTGGAGATGAATTTCCAAAAGCAGTTTCTTTACCATCACCAAGTACGACAGTAGTGCCTGCAAATATTTTGGGGACTGCAATTTCTAAAACAATATTTGCTGCTGGAAATGACGATTTGCGTCCGGTAATGAGTGGCGTTTTCTTTCAGTTTAGTTCACAAAGTTTAACGTTTGTAGCAACTGACGCTCATAAATTAGTAAAATATACAAGAACAGATGTTACTGCAGATCAAACGGCAGAATTCATTATGCCTAAAAAACCTTTAAATTTATTGAAAGGAATTTTAGGAGGTTCTGAAAGTGATGTTACCATAGAATACAATGACGCAAACGCAAAATTCACATTTGATAACATCGTTTTAGTCTGTCGTTTAATTGACGGTAAATACCCTAATTACGAAGCAGTTATTCCTAAGGAAAACCCAAATAAATTAACGCTAGACAGAGCTTCTTTCTTAAACTCTGTAAGACGTGTTTCTATCTTTTCTAGCAAAACTACCCACCAGATTCGTTTAAAAATGGCAGGAACAGAATTAAATATTTCTGCAGAAGATTTAGATTTCTCTAACAAAGCAGATGAACGTTTAAGTTGCGATTATCAAGGTGATGATATGCAGATTGGTTTTAACTCTCGTTTTTTAAGCGAAATGTTAAACAACCTTAATTCTAACGAAGTTATAATAGAAATGTCTTTACCAAACAGAGCAGGGATTTTAACGCCTATTGATGGCACCGATGAAGGCGAACAAGTAACGATGTTGGTGATGCCAGTGATGTTGAATAGTTAGCAGTGGTCTTTACTGCACTTGCAGCAATTTAGAAAATTTAGAAAACCACAATTAGTTCTGAAACGAGTTCAGAGTTAATTGTGGTTTTTTGCTTACATTTAAACAATGAATTTTTTAGCACACCTTTATTTATCAGAAAACAATATCGATATTATGATTGGTAATTTTATTGCGGACCATATTAAAGGGAATAATTATGACAACTATTCTAAAGAAATTCAGCAAGGCATCTTCTTACACAGGGCAATAGATGCCTATACAGACGCGCATCAAATTGTTCGGAAAAGCAAACGCAGATTACATGAACGTTACAAACATTATGATGGTGTAATCATCGATATTTTTTACGATTATTTTTTGGCTAAAAACTGGTCAAACTACTCTGAAATTTCTTTAGAGACATATACCAATGCTATCAATCATTTATTTAGTAAAATATCTGACAATCTACCTGACAGGTCTCAACAATTTATTCACTACATGATTGAATATAATATCCTTTACAATTATCAGTTTAAAGAAGGAATTGAAAAAGTTTTGAATGGCATGAATCACAGAACAAAAGGAAAATCTAAAATGAATTTGGCCATTGAAGATTTGAAAAACTTAGAGCAAGAATTAGAAGAAGATTTTACTATTTTCTTTTCAGATTTAATAAATTTCACCAACCGTAAGTTAAAAGAAATCAATCTTAAATTTGATTAATGATGCAACTTTCAGAAATTCATAATGTACAAAAATTAAAGGAACCAATTCGTTTTCAGGAATATGGGGTTGGTATTTTTAAAACAATTCCGACTAAATCAGGCATCAAAAAAGCAATTAAAAAAAAGCTTATTTTTATTGATGGCAGCTTGGCTACAACGGCAAAGTATATCGTTGGTGGAGAAAAAATTGAACTTTTTCAATCATCAGAAATTCCGGCTTATAAAAGGTTGAAATTAAAATTAGAGGTCTTGTTTGAAGATGATTACTTCGCAATTATATACAAACCTGCTGGCATTTTAGTTAGTGGAAATAAATTTGTAACCATTGCAAATGGATTGGCTCAAAACTTAAAAAAAAGCAAGGAAGCAGATGCTGTAAAACCACAACCGATTCATAGATTGGATTATCCTACAAGTGGGGTTTTATTAGTTGGGAAAACAACCGCCGCAATTACTAAATTGGGGGAATTATTTAAGAATAAAGAAATTAAGAAAACCTATCATGCAATTACTATAGGAAAAATGAACGTTAACGGAATTATAAATTTCCCTATTGATCAAAAGAAAGCACATACTGATTTTGAAGTCTTAAAGTCTGTTCCTTCAGAACGTTTTGAATATTTAAACCTTGTGCAGTTACATCCAAAAACAGGAAGAAAGCATCAGATTAGAAAACATGTATTTGCCATTAAAAATCCAATTTTAGGTGATAAAGAGTATTATCTAGAAACTAAAATTTTAAGAGGAAAAGGCTTGTTTTTACATGCATCATCTCTTGAATTTATACATCCATTTAGTGAAAATAAAATTGCTATTTCAAAAGAACTACCAAAAAAGTTTACAACTATTTTTCCTGATTTTTAAGTATTTAAAATCTTCAAAAAATTAATAGTTCTATTTATACTAAGAGAAATATGCTAGAGATGAAACCAAATGGCAGAATTTCCAATTACAGATAAAGGAAAACCACAAAATATGAAAATCCCAAAAACATATTTCAGAATATTATGAAGCGAACAAATAGTTTCTTCTTTTAAAAAATGATATTTTAGCTTATCATCAAATTAAAAAAAATGAAACTTATTTTCAAGTGTATTAAAATTTTTTTATTATTTATAATCGTTGCAGGAGGAATTTATTATTTTGCAAATAATGAACCTTTACCTGAAGGAAGAACAGGAAAAGAGGCAGATGCTTTAGCAAATAAAATGTTGAAGGCAATTGATAATAATGCATATAAAAATACAAAAATTATTGAATGGAGCTTTAGAGGGAAGCACTTTTATAAATGGCAGAAACAAAAAAGTATCGTAACAATTTCTTGGGATAAAAATAAGGTGATTTTACATACAGATCAGCCAAAAAAATCTACCATTTTTGTTGAAGGGGTAAAAGTAGTAAACACAAAAATTCTTAAGAAAGCAATCGACTTTTTCAACAACGATAGTTTTTGGTTAATTGCTCCTTATAAAACTTTTGATGCTGGCACAGAAAGACGCATTGTAAATTACAATGGTAAAGAGGCGCTTCTAGTTACCTTCACTTCAGGAGGAACAACTCCAGGAGATTCTTATCTTTGGATTTTAGACAAAAACTACATCCCTAGTTCTTTTAAAATGTGGACAAAAATTATACCTATCGGAGGTGTTTATGCAACTTGGTCAGAATTGAAAAAGACAGCATCAGGAATAAAATTACCAACAAAACACCAACTTTCTTTATTTGGCATGGTGCTAGATATGGGGGAAATAAAAGCATATAACAAATGAATTCAAAAACATTAGCAAACGGAATTTTAAGAGCTTTAGGAATAATTGTTGGGGTTTTTCTTTTTGGCTACTTTTTATATACAATTCAATCTGTAATTATTTACATCATTATTGCAGGAGTTTTATCATTAATTGCACGCCCAATCATCCTTTTCTTAAGAAGAAAATTAAAATTTCCAAACACACTGGCTGTCGTTTTTTCTATGCTTTTAATGCTGGGGCTACTAACGGGTCTAATTGTAATGTTTATCCCTTTGGTTGCTGAGCAAGGAAAAAGTCTATCCTTATTAGAAGTCGATGATTTACAAGCAAATATTCAAGAAATTTTTAGTCAAATAACCGCTTATTTTTCATCGAAAGGAATTGATGTTTTGAGTGAATTAAAGAATGTTGATTTTGCTGCTCAATTTAAAGAAATTCCAAACTTTTTAAATGCAATTATAGGTACTATTGGGTCCTTAAGTGTTGGGCTATTTTCTATTTTATTCATCTCTTTCTTTTTTATGAAAGACAGTCAATTATTAAAGAAAGGTGTAATGACAATTATACCAAATAGAACTGAAGAAAGATTCTCTAAATCACTAGAAACCATTAATGATTTACTGTCAAGATATTTTATTGGGTTGCTATTACAAATCACTATTCTATTTATTTTATATACAATTATCTTATTAATTTTCAGTATTGACAATGCAATAGTTATTGCTTTTTTATGTGCCCTATTAAACCTAATTCCATACGTTGGGCCGATGATTGGAGCTGTAATAATTTTTGTTTTGTCGATGACAAGTAATATTGGGTTAGACTTTCAAACTCAAATTTTACCCACAACAATTTATGTAATGATTGGGTATTTTATTGCGCAATTAATTGACAATTTTGCAAGTCAGCCGTTAATTTTTTCCAAAACAACAAAATCACATCCCTTAGAAATATTTTTAATTATTATTATTGGAGGATTACTTTTTGGAGTCGTTGGAATGATTACTGCTGTCCCTTTATACACCGCTATAAAAGTAATTTTAAAAGAATTTTTATCGGATAATAAAATAGTAAAATCCATCACAAAAGATATTTAAAATAAATTTTGAATTCAGCAATATTACATCCAGAAGTTCAGCAGTTTATTGCTGATAATTTAAAATCTGACCTAACAAAATTGATTTTAAAAGGAAGCCCTTTTGATGCTGTTTCTATACAAGAATTGGCGAACCAAATTGTTTCTAAAAAAAAATCAAAACAGAAACTACCTTCTTGGTTTCAAACAAAAAACATTTATTATCCAGCAACAATTAGCATTGAACAAACCTCCTCTGAGATTGCTGCAAACTACAAATCTAATTTAGTCAAAGGAAACTCTGTTATTGATATTACTGGTGGCTTTGGAGTCGATTGTTTTTATTTATCGAAACAATTTAAAACAGTGATTCATTGTGAAATAAACGAAAGTTTATCAACAATCGTAAAACATAATTATCAACAATTAAATATAAAAAATTGCACTACTTTTTCTGGTGATGGAATAGAATACATAAAAAATACAAAAGAAAATTTCGATTGTATTTATATCGATCCATCAAGAAGAAATAATGTAAAAGGAAAGGTGTTTTTACTAAATGATTGTTTGCCTAATATCCCTGAAAATATTGACTTTTTATTTTTAAAAACCAATCAAATTTTAATTAAAAACGCTCCTATTTTAGATATCACAAGTACGATCAATGACTTGAAATTTGTGAAAGAAATTCACATTATAGCACTTCAAAATGAAGTAAAAGAATTATTGTTTTTATTAGAAAAAAATCATGAAAAAGCAATCAAAATTAAAACAATAAATATTGGTAAAAATGGAACTCAATCTTTTAACTTCAACTATAAAGATGATGTAAGTTATGTTTATTCAGAACCACGCTCCTATCTATATGAACCCAATGCTGCAATTTTAAAATCTGGTGGATTTCATCAAATTACGAATCAATTCAATATCTTTAAACTCCATCAACATTCGCACTTATATACTTCAAATGAAATCATCGATTTCCCTGGAAGAGTTTTTAAAATTGAAGAAATCGTACCTTATGATAAGAAAAAAATTAAGAAGTTTTTACCAGAAAATAAAGCAAATATTACAATTAGAAACTTTCCAAAAAGCGTGGCTCAAATTCGAAAAGAAACAAAAATTAAAGAAGGTGGAAATTTGTATTTATTTTTCTCAACAGATATACAAAATAAACTAATTTGTATTTTATGCTCAAAAATCGAGTAATTTTAAAGTAAACAGATTATAAAAGCTATTACATTTTCATTAAGTTTGTAGAGAAAGCTTAACTTTCCATTCATGCAAACAACGACCTATCAAGCATTCAAAATCACCCCAAAAACTTCAACTCCTATTCAGGATGTTTTGGTGGTAGAAGCACCATTGCAAATTAACATTAATAACACGGCTTATACTGTGGTTATGAGAACTCCAGATAATGACAAAGAATTGGTTAGAGGACTACTTTTTTCAGAAGATATTTACAAAAGTAGCGAAACCTTATTTTTCCAAATTGATAAGGAAGAAAACGGAGTTCCTTCCATTGTAAACGTTACTATTTCGAAAGATTTGTTAGGAAAAGGCTACCTTAATAAAAGAACATTATTATCTGTTTCTTCCTGCGGAATTTGTGGCAAAAAAGAACTAAAAGATATTAAAATTGAAGGAAAAAAATTAACACAAACAACTACTTTTCCAAGTGCTGTTTTACATGAAATGCTTTCTAAAATGAGTAGTATACAGCATACATTTAAAAGTTCTGGAGGAAGCCATGCTGCTGCTGTTTTTAATAAAAAATATGAATTTTTAACGATTCAAGAAGATATTGGAAGACACAATGCTGTAGATAAAGTTATTGGAGATTTGTTGATGAAACAAGCGTTACAGGATGCAAATTACTTAATTGTCAGCGGGCGAGTTTCTTACGAAATTGTATCAAAAGCATTCATAGCAAAAATTCCTATTATCATTGCAGTTTCTGCATGTTCTTCTTTGGCTGTAGATTTTGCAAAAGAGTTTGGCATTTGCTTAATTGGATTTACAAGGGCACAAAAAATGACCATTTATTCCAACCCATCATTTGTTAAAACAAAACCTAGTTATGTTTGAAGATCCGAAAGAAAATCCACCAGAAAAATTAACAGGCATTCGTTTGTCAAGAATCCCAAAAACGGCTGTTGGAGTAAAGGCAATTGCCTCTGCACTATCTCATATTAAAAATGAAGTTGGGGTTACCAAGGGAATTCATTTATTATCAAAAATAAATCAAAAAAATGGTTTTGATTGTCCAGGCTGTGCGTGGCCAGATCCAGATGACAAGAGATCTCTTCTGGCTGAGTATTGTGAAAATGGTGCAAAAGCGGTTGCCGAAGAGGCTACTAAAAACAGAGTTTCTTCATTGTTTTTTGCATCTAATTCTGTACAAGAATTGTCTGAGTTGTCAGATTATGAGATTGGTAAAAGTGGACGAATTACACAACCAATGTATTTACCAGAAGGCGCGAGTCATTATGAAGAAATTTCTTGGGAGGCTGCTTTTAATGTGATTGGTACTGAATTGAACTCTTTAGATACTGCCGATGAAGCTATTTTTTACACTTCGGGAAGAACCAGTAATGAAGCCGCTTTTTTATATCAATTATTTGTTCGTCAATTTGGAACAAACAACCTCCCAGACTGTTCAAACATGTGTCATGAATCTAGTGGTATTGCATTAACAGAAACGCTCGGAATTGGAAAAGGGTCTGTAACTTTAGAGGATTTTAATCATGCCGATTTAGTAATTGTTATGGGGCAAAACCCAGGAACCAATCACCCAAGAATGTTAAGTGCTTTGGGAGAAACCAAAAAACGTGGAGGGAAAATAATTACCATAAACCCACTTCCAGAAGTTGGTTTAATGAATTATAAAGACCCCCAAAATCCTATGAAATGGATTGGGAAAGGACAAAATTTAACAGATTTATTTTTACAAGTAAAAATTAATGGGGATGTAGCTTTATTAAAAATCATCTTAAAGCTGATGAAAGAAAAAGAAAAAACAGTACCAAATTCTGTTTTTAACCATCAGTTTATTAATGAAAAAACTGCAAGCATAACTACTTTTTTAGAAGATTTAGACAGGTATTCTATAGCAGAACTATTACCTCAAACAGGCTTATGCATAGAAGAAATTAAAGAAGCTACGGCTCTCATTATCAACAATGAAAATATTATTATTTGTTGGGCAATGGGCTTAACACAACATAAAAATGCTGTTGATAATATTCGTGAACTTGTAAATATTTTATTGTTAAAAGGGAGTATTGGAAAAAAAGGAGCAGGAACTTGTCCTGTACGTGGACACTCAAATGTTCAAGGAGACAGAACAATGGGTATCTGGGAAAGACCTCCAGCCTCTTTCTTAAACAATTTAGAAAAAGAATTTAATTTTAAAGCACCAAGAGAACATGGTTTTGATGTAGTTACAGCCATTGAAGCAATGCATAAAAAGAAAGCAAAAGTGTTTTTTGGAATGGGTGGGAATTTTATTTCTGCAACGCCAGACACCACATATACTGCGGAAGCTTTACGCAACTGCAACTTAACGGTACAAGTATCCACCAAGCTAAATAGAAGTCATCTAATTACAGGTAAAAAAGCAATTATACTTCCATGTTTGGGTAGAACAGAAAAAGATTTTCAAGCAACAAATGAACAATTTGTTTCTGTAGAAAATTCGATGGGGGTTGTGCATCAATCAAAAGGAATACTTACTCCTTGTTCAACTCAACTACTAAGTGAACCAGCAATTGTCGCTGGTGTTGCAAATGCAACCTTGAAGGGCACAAATACGAATTGGTCTGAATTAGTTTCAAATTACGATTTGATTCGTGATAAAATTGAAGCAACGATTCCAGGTTTCGAGAATTTCAATAGACGTATAAGAATCAAAGGTGGATTTTACTTACCAAACAATGTGAGGGAAAATAACTTTACACCAACAAAAACGGGAAAAGCTAATTTTAGCGTTAATAAACCCTCAGAAATTAAGTTAGAAGAAAATCAATTTTTAATGATGACCGTGAGAACTCATGACCAATATAACACCACTATATATGGATTAGACGATCGGTACAGAGGTATTTTAAATGAGAGAAGAGTTATTTTAATGAATGAAAAAGACATGAAATCATTCAATTTAAAAAAGTTAGATTTAGTAGATTTAACAAGTCATTTTAAGAAAGAAGAAAGAGAAGCAAAAGGTTTTCTGGTGATTCCTTATGACATCCCAAAAAAATGTACTGCCACTTATTTTCCTGAGGCAAATGTATTAGTGCCACTAAAGAGTAAAGCAGATTTTAGCAATACGCCCACTTCTAAAACAGTTATTATTACCATCAAAAAGAGGTAAAATACTTTTATTTAAAATTTTTGGTTGATTTTTGAAAAACAACAATTTCATCTATAGTTCAGAAATACTATCCTGCAATCTTTGCTTGGTTATCTGTACAATCCTTCTGTTTACTTCAGACGTGTTTTGGTGATAAAAAGAAAATTCATCCATAGAAAAATGGCCAATAATACTGCCTAAAAGAATGTTTTTAAAATTGACATCCTTTGTAAGTATCGATCTAATATGCTTGTTTTTTTTTTCTAATGTAAGACTGATAAAATCAATTTTTCTCTGCTGTACATAGCTTTTAAAAAAAGCAATTAATAAATTGTGTTGCATTTTTATAATAGGACGAATCACTTCGTTTTGGAATTTTTCAACATCAGAAGTTCCTGCGTTTACTAGATCTGATAAAATTGGTCTTTCTTTTTTAGTCATCTAATAAATCATTTAATTCTAATTGATAATCATATTGCAAATCTTCATGTAAGGTAGCAATGGCTTTTTTAACTAATATAATTTGCCGTTCAAAAGTATTTGTTAATCTAGTACTTCTGTTAATCGAAGGTTTAAAGTTTTTTAATTTATGACAGAAATACAATAATAATGCGACTTCTGTTTCTTTCTTTTTAGAATACCTGATAAACTTTTTTGTAAGGGTTAAAACTTTGCGAACACTTTTTCTTATATAAAAAAAACTCTTCGTATTAATTTCAGTAAAAAACACATCCATTTGGTCTTTCACACTTTGTATGTATTGTTCTTCATCATGAGACTCAAACATCAAATAGGTAAGTAATTCTTTATTCTCTTTCTTAAATTTAGATAAATGTAAACACAACTCTTTTAACTCATTTGCTGATTTATGAGAGAGTTCATCTTTTAATTGTTTTAGAGTAACAGCCTTCAAAATTTTATTTTTTAGGGAAACCTTCAGCGTTTCAAAGAACGGAGTAGATTTAAAAAGAAATAAGATACCTACAAGGTTTTAGAAACCTTGTAGGTAAAAAAATTAATCTATACTAGGTACTTTTACAACTTCATTTACCTCAGCATTATATGCTACGCCTTCAACTTTAAAACCAAAAAGGTTGTAAAAATCGTTGCTATACCCTTCCAAATCTCCAATTTCAGAGACATTTTCTGTAGCAGCATTTTCCCAAAGTGTAGCAACTTCTGCTTGCACATCTTCTCTCATTTCCAAATCATCAATTCGAATTCTTCCTTTATCATCTAAGGGAACTTCTTTCCCTGTATACAAACGCTCACTATATAAACGTTGAATCTGTTCGATACAACCTTCATGAATTCCTTTTGTTTTCATTATTTTGTACAACAAAGAAATATATAAAGGAATTACAGGAATTGCAGAACTTGCTTGTGTAACTAATGCTTTATTTACGGAAACATAGGCTTTTCCTCCAATCGATTTTAAAGTGTCAGAAATTGTAAAAGCAGTTGCTTCTAAATCATTTTTTGCAGCACCAATGGTTCCATTTCTATATACCGGTTTTGTCACTTCTGGACCAATGTAAGAATAAGCAACTGTTGTTGCTCCTGCTGCTAATACGTTTTCAGAATGTAATGCGTCTAACCACATTTTCCAATCTTCACCCCCCATTACTGTTACCGTATTCTCGATATCTTCCCCTTCTGCTGGGTTGATAGAAATTTCTGAAACATTACCTGTATGAAAGTCTACTGTCTTGTTAGAGAAAACACTACCGATTGGCTTTAAAACCGATTTAAATCTTTTGCCTGTTGTTGGATGTGTTCTTACTGGTGATGCTAAACTATAAATTACCAAATCAATCTGACCTAAATCTTCTTTAATCAACTGAATAACCTGTTCTTTTATTTCGTTAGAAAACGCATCTCCATTGATACTTTTCGCATACAAACCTGCAGCATTTGCATGTTTTTCAAAAGCAGCTGTATTATAATAACCGGGCGACCCAGGCCTTCCTTCAGTTCCAGGTTTATCAAAGAAAACACCAATTGTTGCTGCATCGGAGCCAAAAGCACTTGTTATTCTTGAGGCCAATCCAAACCCTGTGGATGCGCCAATTACTAATACCTTTTTTGCACCTTCAATTTTTCCTTTAGATTTTACATGCGCTATTTGATTGATCACATTTTGCTCACATCCTTTTGGGTGAGATGTTAAACAAATAAATCCTCTTGTTCTTGGTTCTATAATCATCGTACTTAATTTTTTATATATTTATGAAAATTGGGCAGGTTTTTTGAACCTGTCAAGTCGCTGTAATTTATTTATTTCTACTTTGAAGTTAAAAATTTTAAAACATTTTCTTCAATTCTATTTAGTATATTTTGTGTAGGAGCTTTTATAAAATTTTCTCCAGTAATTTGTTCATATAATTCTATATATCTATTAGAAATCTCAATGACTTTTTCCTCTGTCATTTCAGGAATCTGTTGTCCTTCTTTTCCTTGAAAATCGTTTTCAATTAGCCACTGGCGAACAAATTCTTTCGATAATTGCTTCTGTACTTCTCCTGTATTTTGTCTTTCTTGATAGCCTTCTGCATAAAAATAACGGGAAGAATCTGGCGTATGGATTTCATCAATCAATACAATTTTTCCTTCTTTTGTTTTTCCGAATTCATATTTAGTATCTACTAAAATCAATCCTCTTTTCGCAGCAATTTCTGTTCCTCTTTGAAACAATGCCTTTGTGTAATTTTCTAAAATAATATAGTCTTCTTCAGAAACAATTCCTTGAGAAAGAATTGCTTCACGAGAAATATCTTCATCATGATCTCCATTTGCTGCTTTTGTGGAAGGCGTTATGATTGGAGAAGGAAATTTATCATTTTCTTTTAATCCTTCTGCCATTGTAACTCCACACAAAATTCTTTTGCCTAGTTTGTATTCTCTTGCTGCATGACCAGAAACATAACCACGAATTACCATTTCTACTTTAAAAGGATCACATAAATGACCAACGGCTACATTCTCATCAGGGTTTGCCAACAACCAATTTGGAACAATATCTTCTGTATCATTCATCATTTTTGTTGCAATCTGATTCAAAATCTGACCTTTAAACGGAATTTGACGAGGTAAAACAACATCAAAAGCAGACAATCTATCTGTAGCAACCATTACTAAAAGTTGCTCATCAATATTGTAAACTTCTCTTACTTTACCTATATAAACAGACTTCTGGTTGGGAAACTGAAAGTTCGTTTCGTTAATTGTATTCATTCTTTTAATTAATTGTTATTTGTTATTGGCTACAAAAATAAACTAAAGACATTTAACCAACAACTAAAAACTAATCGCTATTCTGTTTCTATACTTTTATAAGCACTAATAATTTTCCGCACCAATTTGTGTCTTACCACATCTTTGTCATCTAAATATACTTGGGCAATACCTTGAATGTCTTTTAAAGCTAATAACGATTCTTTCAATCCTGAAACTTGTTTTCTTGGCAAATCAATCTGACCTGGATCTCCTGTGATTATAAACTTTGCACTTTTTCCCATTCTTGTTAAAAACATCTTCATTTGATTATGAGTTGTATTCTGTGCTTCATCTAAAATTACAAAGGCATTGTCTAAAGTTCTACCTCTCATAAATGCCAATGGTGCAATTTGAATAACTCCTTTTTCTAAATGAGATGCTAACCTTTCATGCGGAATCATATCACGCAAAGCGTCATATAAAGGTTGCATATAAGGATCTAATTTTTCTTTTAAATCTCCTGGAAGAAAGCCTAAATTCTCTCCAGATTCTACAGCAGGTCTGGTTAAAATAATTTTTCTAACTTCTTTTTCTTTTAATGCTTTTACAGCCAAAGCAACAGCGGTATAGGTTTTTCCTGTCCCTGCAGGACCAACAGCAAACAACATGTCATTTTTACCCATTAAAGTAACCATTTTACGTTGGTTATCAGTTTGAGGCTTTATCAACCTTCCGCTCACTCCATGAACTAAAACATCCTTTGCATTTTTTGCACCAACTGATTTCTCTTCATTACCCGTAGATGTTAAAATACGCTCAATACTATTTTCATCTAACGTATTGTATTTATTGAAATACTTTATCAAGCGTTCAAAGCGCGTTTCAAACGCGTCTAAAATTTCTGGTTCTCCATAAATCTTTAGATTAGATCCCCGAGCAACAATTTTAATTTTTGGAAAATATTTTTTTAATTGCTCAATAGTACTGTTTTGTGCTCCAAAAAAATCTTTTGGACTAATTTCTGTAAGCTCTATAATGCGTTCGTTCAAATGATTTATTTTTATAAATTGATTCCTTTTATATTTCAACTAAAAATAGCGAATAAATTTTCTAAAATGATTAGATTTGCGTAAAATAATTAAGAACTTTTACACAATTAATTAACAGTAAATAGGAATGTCTCTAATTACCTTAACAACCGATTTTGGAACAAAAGACCACTTTGTCGGTGCTGTTAAAGGAGCTATTTTTTCAGAACTCACAGATGCTAAAATAGTAGATATCACCCACGAAATATCTCCATTTAACATTACAGAAACTGCTTATATCTTAAAAAACTCTTACAAAAGTTTTCCTGATAAAACCATTCATATCATAGGTGTAGATTCAGAATTAAGTGCTGACAATAAACATATTGCTGTAGAATTAGACAATCATTTTTTTGTCTGTCCTGATAATGGAATTATCTCAATGATTGCCTCAGAAATCAAACCTTCAAAAATTGTTGAAATAAATATTCATGACCGAATAGAAAGTAGTTTTCCTGTATTAGATGTTTTTGTACAAGTTGCCTGTTTTATTGCTAGAGGTGGTAATCTAACCGTTATTGGCAAAGAAGTTAAGGGCTTTAAAAAGCTTGTTGAAATTCAGCCAAAAGTAAACCAAGCTAAAAATCAAATTATTGGTGGGGTTGTTTATATTGATAATTACGGAAATGTAATTAGTAATATTAGTCAAAAAATGTTTCAAGAAATTGGAAAAGGTCGTCGCTTTAAAGCAAGTGCAAGGCGCTATTATTTTACTAAAATTTTCACAAAATACAATGAAGTTGTAGGGAATAATGCTCATGACAATGTCCAATACGATGGTAGTAAATTAGCTATTTTTAATGCTGCTGGATATCTTGAAATTGCTATTTACAGAAGTAATTCTGATACCGTCGGCGGTGCATCCACATTATTAGGCTTAGGATATAGAGACTCAATTACTCTTGATTTTATCAATGATTCTCAACCAGATTTCACACCTTTGACTTAACAAATAGGTTTGTTTCAGGTTGTTGCTTGTTGGTTTTTAGTAAAAAAAAATTGCACCTTTTGAACTTTAATATTAACTAAAAAATAAATATTGATAGCCATTTTAAAAAAAGAATTTAACTCGTTTTTTGCATCACCAATAGCTTATTTAGTAATTGGTGTTTTCTTGCTGATAAATGGTTTATTTCTATGGATCTTTAAAGACGATTTCAATATTTTAAATGCTGGATTTGCGGATTTAAACCCATTCTTCTTTTTAACTCCTTGGCTGTTTCTTTTTTTGATTCCTGCCATTACCATGAAAAGTTTTGCGGATGAATTTAACAGTGGAACCATAGAACTTTTGAAAACAAAACCTATTTCTGATTGGCAAATTATAATGGGTAAATTTGGGGCTTCACTCCTATTGGTTATTGTGGCTTTAATTCCGACATTGACCTATGTATATACCATTTATCAATTAGGAAAACCTATTGGAAATATTGATTTTGGTAGTACAATTGGTTCTTATATAGGCTTGTTGTTTTTGGCAGCAACCTATACCGCTATTGGTATATTTACCTCTACACTCTCTAAAAATCAAATTGTAGCTTTTATAATTGCCGTCTTCATTACCTTCTTTTTATATTATGGATTTGATGCAATTTCGAATTCTTTAGGAAATGATTTAACAATCAAAAAAATGGGAATCAATGAGCATTTTAAAAGTATCTCTAGAGGCATAATTGATACTAGAGACCTACTCTATTTTCTGAGTGTAACAGTCTTCTTTTTATATCTCACTAAAATGCGCTTGGACAATGCATAAAAAAATAAAAAACTGTACAATTCTCATTGTTGGCTTGCTACTTTTAAATAGCATCAACCAATCAATTTACAAGCGTATCGATTTAACTGAAAACAAACGCTACACACTTTCTGAGACAACTAAAAATATTGTTTCAAAAGTGGATAAACATCTTTTTATTACCGTCTATTTGGAAGGCGATTTCCCGTCTGAATTTAGAAGATTACAGGCAGAGACACGCCAGTACATTGAAGAATTATCTGCTGAAAATTCAAACATAAAAATCAATTTTGAAATTCCAGATTATCAACAAGAAGAATTAATTAAGCGCGGTATGCTACCCAGTCAATTAACCGTAGAAGAAGAAGGAAAATTGTCTGAAGCAATTATTTTCCCATGGGCAGAAATTTCTTACGGAAATAAATCATCCATCGTTTCTTTGCTGCCGAATACTATTCTTGCTTCGCAGGACGAACAGCTGCAAAAAGCAATTGAAAATTTAGAATATAGTTTTTCAAGCGCCATCAACTCTATTACGCAAAGGAGACAAAAAAGAGTTGTTGTTATCACTGGGAATGGAGAATTGAACGATCTATATCAATATAGTTTTTTAAGTGAAGTTGCTAAAAAACACCGATTAGCAAAATTTACGTTAGATTCTGTCGCTAAAAGTCCACAACAAACTTTACAAGATTTAACCACTTTAGATCTGGCAATTATTGCAAAACCAACTGAAAAATTCACAGCACAAGAAAAATTTACCTTAGATCAATTTATTACCAATGGCGGAAGGGTTTTATGGATGTTAGACAATGTACAAGCAGACCAAGACAGTTTGTTTTCAAATGGAAAAATGCTGGCATATCCAAGGGATTTGAACCTAACGGATTTATTGTTTTCGTACGGAATAAGAATAAACACCACATTAGTTAAAGATTTATATGCTGCCCAGATCCCCTTAGCAACAGGAAAAATTGGAGATCAAACGCAGTTTAAAAATTTAGATTGGCTGTATCATCCTTTAGTAGGTGGCAACCCAAACCATGGGATTACAAAAAACATTTCCCCCGTAAGATTACAGTTTGCAAATCAAATTGATACTTTAAAAAACAACATAAAAAAAACACCTCTTTTAGTAAGTTCTTTATTGACACAGAAAGTTGGAACACCTAATTTTATTCACTTGCAATCTATTGCTGAAGAAGTTATTGAATCTAATTATAAAAGTGGAAATCAACTGTTTGCTGTTTTACTTGAGGGTAATTTTAATTCTGCATATAAAAACCGTGTAAAACCTTTTGAAACTCCTCTTTATAAAGCGCATTCGAATAATAATAAAATGGTCGTGATTGCAGATGGTGATATTGGAAAAAATCAAATTTTAAAAGGACAACCCTATGATTTAAATAGCGATAAATGGACAAATCAACAATTTGGAAATAAAGACTTCCTCTTAAATACTGTTGACTATTTATTAGATGATACTGGGGTCATTCAATTAAGAAACAAAACATTAAAAATTAAAACATTAGACAAACAAAAAACTTTTAAAGAACGTGTTTTTTGGCAGTTTTTTAATGTGGTTTTTCCTCTACTTATTTTATTTTCTTTTGGGTTTGTTTTCAATTCTTTAAGGAAACGGAAGTATCGTTAGTTTTTAGTGAAAACAAAAAAATGTAGGTACACAAAATTTCTGGATTGAATCACAGTAAAAACACAATTACTAGAACGGACAAACTTTGCTACTTTTCAGCTTTCTAATTTTTGAACTAAATATTCAACAAATCATCGTGAATAAAAGTATAGTCTAAAACTTTTTGCACTTTATTTGAACTGATAATTTTCCACTTATAAACATCATTATCTTCAAATTTAGGAACTTCAAAATCGTTGCTTAATTTCGCAATTGTATAAAACTCTCTTCTGGTTGGATGATGATTAGAGCAGGCGTTAAAAGTTTCATTCCAACAATTTTGATCTATAATTTCATGAATAATCTCAATACAATCTTCTTTATGAATCATATTCACAAACCCTTTTGGTTGTGGTATTTTTCGTTCATTTTTAAACCAGTTTGAAGGATGCCTTTCATCACCAAATAAACCTGCAAAACGAAGTATTGTCGTTTCAAAAAAAGTATTCTCTCTAAATAAATTTTCAATTTCTGACAGAGGTGTTTGGAGAACTTCATCTTCTTCTGTCATTACTTTATTGCGTCTTCCATAAACAGAAGTTGAACTAATAAAAATTACTTTTTGAATACTAGAATTTTCAATTTGAGAAATTAAACTTTCAAAACCATCAATATCTTTAGAGGTAATTGCGATGATTAAAATATCTGAATCTAGGAAGTCGTCAAATTCTTCAAAAGAAGTAACATCAAGCAGGTAAGGATCAATATTATTGATTTCTAAAAGCGATATTTTTTTTTCTGTTGTGGTAGAACCTTTAACGGAATAACCTTCATCTAACAAAGAAATTGCTAACGGCATACCAAGCCAACCACAACCTAAAACACTAACATTCTTCATTATTACAGCAGTTTTCGTCTTTTACTAATTTGCAAGAAACTACAGCCAATAAGGCTCCTAAAATTGGTGCAGTAATATACATCCAAAGGTGCTGCAAATTACCTGAAACAATTGCTGGGGCAATGGATCGTGCAGGATTCATAGATGCATTTGTAATAGGACCCGCAAACATGGCTTCTAATAAAACTACTCCTCCTATCGCAATCCCTGCTACGACACCAATTTCTTTACTTCCGGTAGAAACATTTATAATGACCACCATCAAGAAAAAGGTCAATAATAATTCCAATACAAAAGCACGCCAAACATCTACAGTTGCTATAGTAGCTCCTAAAGTTTCACTTGTAGGAAACAGGAAACAGAGGATTAAACTCGCTACAAAAGCACCCAAAATTTGAGCGATTATATATTTAGGAACTTCTTTCCAAGAAAACTTTTTTGCAAAAGCAAAAGCAATAGAAACTGCAGGGTTAAAGTGGGCTCCTGATGTTTCTGCAAAAGCATAAATCATGGCCATAACAATGAGTCCCCAAGTAATTGCAATTCCAACATGCGTAACATCTCCGTTCGTAACTTCATTAATGGTCATTGCTCCTGTACCACAGAAAACCATAGAAAATGTTCCAATAAATTCTGATATGTATTTTTTCATTCACTTTTAAAATAAGTACAAAGATACAACCCTTACTTTAAATCTCCGTATTGTAAAAAGGGGGGATACTATTTTTTTTATTCGAAAAAAAAGTTTGAACGAAACTTAGCTCAGTATGAAAGTTAGCAAACATTATTCGAAATCTTTCATTTCTTTATCATAAAAAGCACCCGCTTTGTCCATTAAACCTGCTAATTCCGTGGCAATATCCTCCTCATTTTCGCCTGTTAAATCTTCAAACCAATCTATTTCATCATCTTTTAAATTGATTATAAAACGAGGAAACTCTGTATGAAGCACAAAAATGTCTTCAGGAAAATTGCTGTTATCTGCTAATAAAAATTTAGGTAGGTTCATGTTTTTGTTTAATGAGTTTTAAAGTTAATGAATTAAATCTTATAAATAATAAAATAGAAGCTGTCGTTAAACCCGCAAGCAACCCCAACCAAATACCAAAACTACCGTACATTTCTGCTGTTCCTAAAAAATAAGAAACAGGAAAACCAATAAGCCAATAAGAAATAAAGGTAAGTATTGTTGGAATTTTCACATCTTGCAAGCCTCGTAAAGCGCCCAGAAAAACAACCTGTATACTGTCTGAAATTTGAAAAAATGCTGCTGCTAATAATAAATTTGAAGCAATAGTAATTACTTCTATCGTATCTGAATAATTATTGGCATCATTTAAGTTTACATAAATATTTGGTAAGCTCTTGTGAAAAATAAAAAATAGTAAAGCAAAGAAAATAGCCAATAATACGCCTAATAAAAAAATAGAAAAAGCAATTCTACGCAACTCTTTATAATCTTGTAATCCTTTTTGGTTTCCGACTCTTATCATAGCTACTACACTTAATCCCATGGCAACCATAAACGTCATAGAAGACAAATTTAATGCAATTTGATTTGCTGCCTGTGGATTTTTACCCAACAAACCACTTAGCCAAACAGCAGAGGTAAAAATAGCGACTTCAAAAAACATTTGCAATGCACTTAAAGAACCTAAGTTGATAATTCTCTTTATCATTGATAAATCTAAAACAAAAAATTTGATGTTTTTTACGATCTGAGCTGATCGCTCTTTACAACGCAATAAAAGTGCTAAATAGACCACCATTATAACTCTAGAAACTAAGGTACCATAAGCTGCACCAACAATTCCCATTTCTGGAAATCCAAATTTTCCAAAAATTAACACATAATTTAAAATTACGTTTATAATATTTGCGATTAAGGTCGCATACATCGGGTATCTTGTCATAGACATTCCATCACTAAGCTGTTTAATTGCTTGAAAAATAACCAAAGGAATTAAAGAAAAAGCCACCAAATCTAGATATGGAATTGCTAATTCTACAACCTCTTTGGGCTGCTTCATTAAAGAAAATAAAGGCTTTGAACAGTATACTCCCAAAAATAAAATAACACCCAATACTGTACATAAAAATAAACCACTTTTATAAGTGGCTCTGGCTTGCTTTAAATTATCTGAAGAATCTGCTTGCGCAATTAATGGTGTTATCGCTGTAGAAAAACCAATACCTATAGACATCGCAATAAACATAAAACTGTTTCCTAAAGAAACTGCTGCTAATTCTGCAGTTCCTATTTGCCCAACCATAATATTATCTACAAAAGTCACTAATGTATGTCCCAGCATACCCAACATTACAGGCGCTGCAAGCTTCCAATTATATTTGAATTCTGATGTATATTGAGAAATATTCAATGCAAGCTTTATTTTGATGACTGCGAAGATACTATATAAGTTTTTAGAACTTAAAAGAGAAAGTGGCTAAAGTTTTATTTAAAGTAGAAAGTTTTACAAGAAAAAAAGTTATTTTTGGTATTCATAAAAAAAAACTATAAAAATGGCAAATATTACATTAAAAGGAAATGCGTTTAATACGCTAGGTAATTTACCAGAAGCAGGCACTAAAGCTTCTAATTTTAAATTAACTGCAGTAGATTTATCTCACAAAAGCTTAACAGATTTTGCTGGTAAAAAAGTAATTTTAAATATTTTCCCAAGTGTAGATACAGGGACCTGTGCAGCATCTGTAAGAGAATTTAACAAAAAAGCGGCAGACTTAAAGGGCACTGTTGTTTTATGTATCTCTAAAGACTTACCCTTTGCTCAAGCACGATTTTGTGGTGCAGAAGGCATCGAAAATGTCGTAATGTTGTCTGATTTTGCAGATGGAAATTTTGGTAAATCTTACCAATTAGATATTACAAATGGTCCTCTAGCCAATTTACATTCAAGAGCAATTATCATCATTAATGAAAATGGAAATATCGAATACACTGAACAAGTATCAGAAATAGCTGACGAACCAAATTACATCGCTGCATTAAAAGCACTATAGTATATGAAAAACCCTAATGATAACTTTTTAAGAGGAAGACTTCGAAGTTTTAAATTTGCATTAAGAGGAATGTGGCTCTTAATGAAAACTGAAGATAGTATTAAAGCACAATTATTTGTGGCTATAATTGCTATTATCATTGGGTTTTATTTTAATATTTCTAATATAGAGTGGATGTTTCAACTTCTTTCAATTGGCTTGGTTCTGGTCGCTGAAGCTTTAAACACTGCTATCGAAAAAATAGCAGATTTTGTACATCCAAACTATCATAAAGAAATAGGTTTTATAAAAGATATTGCTGCAGGAGCACCAAGTTTTGCTGCATTTACTTCATTAATTATTGCTTGTTTTATTTACATCCCTAAAATAACTTTATTGTTTTAAGTAAATATGTATATTTACCGCTAAAATAGACCTCAAAACATTGATGAATAAAAGGAAACAAAGCGCAAAAGAAATTATAGATTCTTCGGAAAAAAAACCGAATGTTTTTGCTTTTATAAAAACAAGACAAGCGCAAACAATTTTAGGAACTTTCCTAATTTTATTTTCAGCATTTCTTTGTATTGCTTTTATTTCCTTTTTCTATAGTTGGCAAGTAGACCAAAGTTCACTTACAAAATTAACAGACAGAAGCGTTAGAAGTGAAAATTTATTAGGAAAGATTGGCGCGAACTTAAGTCACTTTTTCATTTACAAGGGTTTTGGAATTGGCGCTTTTATTATTCCCTTACAGATATTTATATCAGGGCTCTTCATTCTGCTAAAAAAGAAACGTTCTAAAATAATAATTTCTTGGAATTGGGGATTGACAGCGATGTTATGGGTTTCAATATCATTTGGATTTATACACAGAAATTACGCACTTCTCTCTGGAATCATAGGCTTTGAAATCAATGAATACTTACAAGCTTTCATTGGAAAAACAGGTTTGGTCATTCTTTTAAGTTTCTTTTTTATTGCCTATTTAGTTTTACGTTACAAAATTAATTTTGATACCTACTTAGAAAAGTTAAAAACAAGAAGAGAAGAAAAAAGTACCGAAGAATTAGTTCAAAATGCAAGTTTAAATAATGAAGTCATAGCTACTGATAAAAAAGAAGCTTCCGATACAATTTCATTACAAACTGATAAAAAAGAAAAATCTGGAGTAGAACTTTCATTAGAAAATTTACAGCCTACTATTACTAAACATTCTGAAGTAGGAACAGACGAAGAGGAAATTATTATAAAGGAAGAAAGTGAACTATCTCCTATATTAAAAACTCAAATCCCTCTAGAGGAGGATAAAGAAATCGTTGTAGAAATTGATGTTGCAATTAACAGAGAAGAAGAACATTCTACAGAGAATTTATCAAATCAGCTGGTAAAAGATTTTGGGGAATTTGACCCTAGGCTAGAATTGGGAAGCTTTAAGTTTCCTACTTTTAATCTCTTAAAGCAATACAATGAAACTATTTCTATTGACCCTGAAGAATTAGAAGCAAATAAAGATAAAATTGTAGAAACTTTAAAAAACTACAAAATTGGTATTGCCGAAATAAAAGCGACCGTAGGACCTACAATTACTTTGTATGAAATTGTACCAGAAGCTGGAATTAGAATTTCTAAAATTAAAAATTTAGAAGATGATATTGCGCTTTCTTTATCGGCTTTAGGAATTAGAATTATTGCTCCTATTCCCGGAAAAGGGACTATCGGTATTGAAGTTCCCAATAAAAAATCAACCATTGTTTCTATGCATTCTGTTATTTCTTCAAAGAAGTTTCAAGAATCTACTATGGAATTACCAATTGCTTTAGGAAAAACAATTTCTAACGAAACCTTTGTGGTAGACTTGGCAAGAATGCCTCACTTATTAATGGCTGGAGCAACAGGACAAGGGAAATCAGTTGGTTTAAATGCTGTTTTAACATCACTCTTATATAAAAAACACCCTGCAGAAGTCAAATTTATTTTGGTAGATCCTAAGAAAGTAGAATTGACTTTATTTAACAAAATTGAACGCCATTATTTAGCAAAATTACCAGATGTGGAGGAGGCAATTATTACAGATACCGCCAAAGTTGTTCATACACTAAATTCTCTGTGTATTGAAATGGACAATCGATACGATTTACTGAAAAATGCAATGGTTCGTAATATCAAGGAATACAATGTAAAGTTTAAGCAGCGTAAATTAAACCCTAATGAGGGGCATCAATTCTTACCATACATTGTTTTAGTTATTGATGAGTTTGCAGATTTAATTATGACTGCTGGTAAAGAAGTAGAAACACCAATTGCACGTTTAGCACAACTTGCTAGAGCTATTGGTATTCATTTAATTGTTGCAACTCAAAGACCTTCTGTAAACGTAATTACAGGTATCATCAAAGCAAATTTTCCTGCAAGAATTGCTTTTAGAGTTACCTCTAAAATAGATTCTAGAACTATTTTAGATGCGGGTGGTGCAGACCAACTAATTGGTCGTGGAGATTTACTATATACCGCAGGAAATGAAATTCAAAGGATTCAGTGTGCATTTGTAGACACGCCAGAAGTAGAAAAAATAACAGATTTTATTGGTTCTCAAAAAGCCTATACAGAAGCGTATCAGTTGCCTGAATATATAGATGATGAAAGTGGCACAAGTATTGATATTAATATTTCAGACCGAGACAAACTCTTTAAAGAAGCAGCAGAAATTATTGTAACAGCACAACAAGGATCTGCTTCTTTACTGCAAAGAAAATTAAAATTAGGCTACAATAGAGCTGGTAGACTGATTGATCAATTAGAAGCTGCTGGTGTTGTTGGAGGGTTTGAAGGTAGTAAAGCAAGACAAGTTTTAGTCGCAGATTTTATTGCCCTAGAGCAATTATTAGAAAACGAAAAGAATCAATAAGAATGAAAAAAATAACTGTCCTATTTTTTAGTTTATTTTTAACAACAATTACTTTTACCCAAAATTCAGAAAAGGCAAAATTACTTTTAGATGAAGTCTCCAATAAAATGGGCGCTTATGAAAATATGTATCTCAATTTTAGTCAAACACTAAGCAATGAAGAAGCAGGTATAAAAGAAGGAGATGAACCACCAATAAGAGGTGAAATTACATTACAAGGAGAAAAATACCAGCTGAATTATTTAGGAAATAAATTTATCTTCGATGGAATAAAACTCTATGTGATTAACAATGATGAAAAAGAAGTATCAATTACTAATGGAGACTTTGGAGATGATGATGGCTTTATTTACCCATCAAAACTATTAACTTTTTACCAGGAAGGATACAACTTTGAAATGGGTGCATTAAAAAACCTACAAGGTAGAAACATTCAATTTGTGACCTTAAATCCTATCGATAGCAATTCAGATATTATAAAAGTTGAATTAGCGATAGATGCTAAAACAAAGCACATCTACAAATTGATACAGACAGGTGCTAATGGATCTAAAACTACCTTTAAAATCACAGCATTTAAAAGTAACAAAACGTTGAACAGCAGTTTCTTTTCTTTTGACCGAGAAAAATACAAAAAACTGAAATTCTCTATAGACTAACATTTTATCCAATTAAAAGAAAATTAGTAGCTTCTTTCAAGATAAGAAACTATTTTTGCCTAGATGAAAATTTTAGATAAATACATCCTAAAAACTTTTTTAGTTCCCTTTGCAGCTACATTTCTGATTGTGCTTTTTGTTTTGGTAATGCAAGTTTTATGGCAAACATTCGAAAACATTGCTGGAAAAGGAGTTAGTGTACCATTTCTCTTAAAATTCTTATACTATACAACCCTAATCATTACACCACAAGCCTTACCAATTGGAGTCCTGTTGTCTTCTATTATGGCCTTGGGGAATTTAGGGGAAAACTACGAGTTTGCAGCCGCAAAATCCGCTGGAGTTTCCTTGCAGCGCCTGGTAAGACCTTTAGTTTTCTTAGCAATTATTTTGAGTGGAATTAACTTTTTATTTTTAAATAATATCTATCCTTATGCAATTTTAAAGCAAAAGAATTTATACCTAAATATTAAAAAGAAAAAACCTGCGATGGCTTTAATACCAGGCAGTTTTAATAGTGATATCCCAGGATTTCAAATCAAGTTTGATGAAAAGTATGGCGAGGAAGAGAACTTATTAAAGAAGGTTTTAATTTACGATTTAACAGGAGGCAAAGGAAACCAAAAAGTAATTACAGCAGAAAGAGGGAAAATTGTTTCAGAAGAAGGGAGTCGTTATATGACGCTAATTCTGTACAATGGATATTATTATGAAGAGCATATAAAATCTGCTACAACTACCTTAAAAAAGAAAAAAATGGCAGCCTCAAATGCTACTTTTAAGGAGTATGAATTTAATATTGACATTTCTTCAGTTACTGGTGAAACAGATTTAGATAAGGAAAATCATACCAAAAACTTTATGATGTTAAGTTTAAATCAATTAGGAGATACCATACCTGATTTAAAGGCGGATTATGATGAAACATTACGACTAAAATCTAAAAACACATACGCTACTGTTGCAGCTAAAAACTTATACAAATATTCCGATTCCATAAAAGCAAAAGACATCCATACAGATGTTCTAGAAAATTTTGATTTACAAAATAAAATTAACATTCTAAATTCAGCTTCAACAAAAGCAGGAAGGGTTTTAAATTCTGTAAAAAACAATAAGAATACAATTAAATGGAGAAGAAAAAATTTAAACTTTTTTGATACAGAATATTATAATAGAATCGCATTTTCACTTTCTTGCTTAATTCTCTTTTTTATAGGAGCACCCTTAGGTTCTATTATTAGAAAAGGAGGGTTTGGTTTGCCAATGATTCTTGCCATCGCTATTTATGTAACCTATTTCTTTAGCAACACTTTTGGTAAAAATTTAGCAGAAGAGAGCTCTATATCAGCATTTTTGGGCTCTTGGATAGCAGCATTTATCATGATTCCTATCGCTATTCTATTAACAAGAAGAGCCACCAAAGACAAAGGGATTTTTAATATGGATGTAATTACACAACCCATTATAAATCTCTTTAAAAATATATTTCCAAAAAAAGAAGCATAACCTATATGACAGCTCAAAATAAAAAAGAAAACACACAATTAAACTCAATTTCTGAAGCTATTGAAGACATTAAAAATGGTAAAGTTATTATTGTTGTAGATGATGAAAATAGAGAGAATGAAGGCGATTTTTTAGCCGCTGCTGAAAAAGTTACTCCAGAAATGATTAATTTCATGGCAACTCATGGAAGAGGATTAATTTGTGCACCCTTGACTGAAACGCGATGTAAAGAGTTGGACTTGGGCATGATGGTGAACAACAATACGGATCCAATGGAAACCGCCTTTACTGTTTCTGTAGATTTACGTGGAAAAGGAGTTACAACGGGTATTTCTGCTTCGGATAGAGCTTTAACAATTAAAGCTTTAATAAAGAAAAGCACAAAACCTTTCGATTTAGCAAGACCAGGTCATATTTTTCCTTTAAGAGCAAAAGAAGGAGGCGTTTTAAGAAGAACTGGTCATACAGAAGCTGCAATTGATTTTGCTCGCTTAGCGGGTTTACAACCGGCAGGTGTTATTGTAGAAATCATGAATGAGGATGGAACAATGGCACGTTTACCTCAACTTTTAAAAGTCGCTAAAAAATTTGATATTAAAATTGTTTCTATTGAAGATCTAGTTGCTTACAGAATGGAGCATGATTCGCTAATTGAGATTAAAGAAGACTTTAATATAAAAACTAGGTTTGGTGAATTTAGATTAAGAGCCTATCAGCAAACCACGAATAATCAAATTCATATTGCGTTGTCTAAAGGTTCTTGGTCCAGAGATGAACCAATTTTAACAAGAGTGAATTCAACTTTAGTGAATAATGATATTTTAGGAACCTTGACAAATAATGCAGATAAAAAATTGGACCAAATGTTTCAGGTCATCAATGAGCAAGGAAAAGGAGCGGTCATTTTTGTGAATCAACAACATCAATCTCAAAATTTACTGAATAGATTATCTATTTTAAAAGAGAATCAAGAAAACGGAAACATAAAGGCTCCAGACATTAAAATGGACAACAAAGATTTTGGTATTGGTGCACAAATTTTACACGATTTAAATATCAGTAAATTAAAATTAATTACAAATACACAACAAACAAGACGAGTTGGTATGATTGGGTATGGTTTAGAAATTGTTGATTATGTGAATTATTAGTGGGTGTTTTTTGGTTGTATTGAAATAAAAAAGGCACCTTTTCTATCTCTCAAACTAAAAAACAACCGTCATGCCACTTTCTAACTCAATTGGATCTTTATTTTGCTGAAAAAGTCTTGCTGTAAAATTTCCTTTCAAGACAATTTTATCGCCTCTTACTTCTAACCAACTTCCTTCCCGCAAACCTAGAACAGGAATTTCATTAAAAACATGAAATTCTTTGATACGAATTTCTCTGGTCTCTCCCATATGTGTAGTCCCTTCTATTGGAACAAAATAATGTGCATTAATATTAAAAGGAATACAACCCAAAGTTGTAAAACTTGGAGGATAAACGATTGGCATGTCATTGGTGTTCATCATGTTTACACCACAAATATTACTTCCTGCACTTGTTCCTAAATAAGGAGTTCCTTCATTGATAACTTCCTTTAAAGTACTTAATACATCGTTTTTGTATAATTGATTTACCAATTCGAACGTATTTCCTCCACCTGTAAAAATTGCTTCCGATTTTTTTATTGCATCTATAGGATTTTCAAATTCATGAATCCCTTTAACATCAATATCCATTTTAGAAAACGATTTCTTAGCGATAGCTGTATATTCATCATATGAAATTCCTCCTGGTCTTGCATAAGGAATAAATAATAATTCTTTAACACCTTTAAAATGACCTTTTAATGTTGGTGTTAAATAGGCTAAATAGCTACTTCCATGAATTGTTGAAGTGCTTGCAACTATCATTTTTTTCATATTTCAAAAATAGTAATTTTTTACATTTTACTTTAACACAAGTTTATAATTCTCTTAATACATTTTTAAGATGCACTTCTGCTTTCTTTGTATTGATGAAAAAACTACTTCAACTATTTTGCTTTTTTATAACGCTTACTTCGTTGTCACAAGAAAAAGGAAATATTGATTACTGGACAAATTATAGATTCTTTGGCTATAAAAATACTCTTAAAGAAAATACGATTTTAAAACTCATAAAAATCTTTCGAAAAGAGAGTTTTCTCTATTTAAAAATCATAAAAAAAGACTAATTTAGTACTGTAATTGTTTTATTATCATCATGAAAGTTAAAAATACTCTTTTACTTTTTTTTATAATTCCGCTACTCTCTTTTTCTGCCCACAAATATTATTTGAGCTTAACACAAATTGAATTTAGAAGCGAATTACAAACACTGCAAATAACCATTAATGTTTTTATGGATGATATTGAAGTCGCTCTAAACAAAGACTTCAACATCGACCTACAAATTAACACAAAAGACGAACTTAAAGAAAATGACCCCTATTTTGAAAAGTATTTAAAACAAAAACTACATTTAAAAATTAACAATATTTCTAGAAATTTCACCTATATCGGAAAAGAATATGATGGAGATTTGATTTATTTCTATCTAGAAATTGAAAATGTAACTGAGATAAATAGCATCGAAATTGAAAATAAAATTTTAACAACTCACTTTCCAAAACAACAAAATTTAATAAAAACGAAAGTTGGTCAAAATCATAAAAGTATTTTATTAATCGCTGAAAACGATAAAGGTTTGTTAAAATTTTAACGCTTTTTAACTTTTTTATAAACTTATTCTTAATTTGTACACTAATTTAATTCATTTACAAATGAAAAAAACCACGCTACATATACTAACGATGTTATTAGTTGGAACTGTGATGTTTGCCCAAGAAAAAATAACAAAACAAGGGCATACGAATCAGAATAAGTTCAAACAACTTAAATATGAATTAGCAACACCTAATAGTCAGCGAACTGCTTCAGGGGCTCCAGGTGTAAATTACTCGCAACAAAAAGTGGATTATGTAATGGACATTGTTTTAGATGATGAAAACCAAAAAATAGCAGGTAACGAGACTATTATTTATCATAATAATTCTAAAGATGAATTGTCATATTTATGGGTGCAACTAGACCAAAACATGAGAGCAAAAGATTCTAAAACTCCAGACATTCAACCCACTAAGATTTCTAAAAGTCTTAGTAAAAAAAGATTTGAAAGTAGTTTCCCTGAAAGTCCTTTTGATGGTGGTTTTAACATTATTAGCGTAACAAACACTGATGGCAGTAAGTTATCTCATACCGTAAATCAAACAATGATGAGAATTAACTTGGTAAAACCTTTGGGAGCTAGTGAAACTTTTTCATTTAAAATTAAATGGTGGTACAACATTAACAACCATAGAAAAATTTGGGGTAGATCTGGTTTTGAACACTTTACTGAAAATGATAATAACAATTATGTAATTGCTCAATTTTATCCAAGAATGTGTGTGTATGATAACGTTGAAGGTTGGCAAAATGATCAATTTTGGGGAAGAAGTGAATTTGCATTAGAATTTGGAGATTATACTGTAAATATTTCAACACCAAAAGATCATATGTTAGGAGCAACTGGTGTGCTACAAAACGAAAGAGACGTTTTGACCAAGAAAGAGTTGAAAAGATTGGCAAAAGCAAGAAATACTTTTGATAATCCAGTATTAATTCGCACACAAAAAGAAGCTGTAGAAATTGAAAAAAGCAAATCAAAAGAGATGAAAACGTGGAAGTTTGTCGCTAAAAATGTAAGAGATTATGCATTTGCTTCCTCAAGAAAATTTATTTGGGACGCTATGGCAGTGGATATAAATGGTAAAACGGTCATGGCCTATTCTTTATATTCTAAAGAAGCAAACCCTTTATATGGAACCCATTCTACAAGAGCGGTTGCACAAACATTAAAAACATATTCTAAATACACATTTGATTATCCATACCATAAAGCGATTTCAGTAGATGGCCAAATGGGAATGGAATATCCTCAAATTTGTTTCAACCCAGGAAGACCAGAAGCAGATGGAACCTATTCTGACAGAGTAAAATACAGAATGATCAAAGTAACAATTCACGAAGTAGGTCATAATTTTTTCCCTATGATTGTAAATTCTGACGAAAGACAATGGACTTGGATGGATGAAGGATTGAATTCTTATGTAGAAATGTTAGCAGAATTAGCTTATGACAAAAATTTTCCGATCACAAGGGGATATCCAAAAAATATTGTCAAATATATGAGTGGAGATCAATCTAAAATTGCACCAATTATGTCCAAAGGAGATCACGTATATGAATTTGGAAATAATGCCTACGGAAAACCGGCTACTGCCTTATGGATTTTAAGAGAAACCATTATGGGAAAAGAATTATTTGACCATGCTTTTAGAACCTATTCTCAAAGGTGGATGTTTAAACACCCAACGCCAGCAGATTTTTTTAGAACCATGGAAGATGCTTCTGGTATCGATTTAGACTGGTTTTGGAGAGGTTGGTTTTACACAACTGATGTAACAGACATCGGTATTAAAAGTGTTAAAAAATACCACACAAAGGTAAATGGTGATGCTATTGATTTTATCGAAGACAAAACAATCGGATTAGGTTTTGGTGCTGATAAAAATACGAATTCAAAATTTCATTACGAAATTACCTACAACAAACCGGGTGGATTAGTAATGCCTATTATTGTTCATTTTAGCTATACCGATGGTACAAGTGAAATAAAAATATATCCTGCACAAATATGGAGATATAATCACAAGGAAGTTACAAAAGTATTTTCTTCTAGGAAAGAACTTTCTAAAATCACAATAGATCCATACCAAGAAACTGCTGATGTAGACCAATCTAATAATAGCTGGCCAAAAGAAAAGAAAAATAAATTCGAAAAATTTAAGAGTAAGATTAAAGAATAAAATGATCATTAAATCAATGCTAACGTATTAAATATGAATGTAAAAAATTAGATATTCTATCAAAACCCTATTTTGATAAAGGTTTATTATTCTTTAACCAATTGACTATCTAATAACTAATTTTATAAACAAATAAATTCAACGTATGAAAAATAATTATATCTTCTTATTTTCTTTATTATTTGTTATTGTAGGCTCTTTTGCACAAGAACAAAAAGACATAAACAAAATAGAACAAGGACATATTGACCAAAATAAATTTAGACAGCTAAAAGATGTTTTGGCTACTCCCAACGACCAACATACTGCTTCAGGAGCTCCTGGAAGTCAATATTCTCAGCAAAAAGTTGATTATGTAATGGACATTCGATTGGAAGAAAGTACCAACAAAATTTATGGTAATGAAAAAATCACATATCATAATAATTCCAAAGATGAATTGAACTATTTATGGGTTCAATTAGACCAAAACATGAGAGCAGACGACTCTAAAACTCCTTTAGTAAAATCTACAGGTGCATCTGAATTTATTACTCCAGAAAAATTTCAAAGTACGTATATGAAAGAAAATAAGGGGTTTGGATTTAAGGTAGAAAAAGTAGAAAGTAATGGCATCCCTTTGTCTTACTTTATCAACAGCACCATGATGCGTATTAATTTACCAAAACCACTGGCTTCTGGAGGAACTTTTAAATTTAGTATTCAATGGAACTATAAAATAAACGATATCAATAAAGATGGGGGTCGTTCTGGATTAGAATCCTTTCCTGATGGAAACAACAATTATACAATTGCTCAGTTCTTTCCAAGATTGGCCGTTTATAATAACGTAGAGGGATGGCAAAATATGCAGTTTTGGGGGCGTTCTGAATGGGCTTTAGAGTTTGGAGATTATGAAGTCAACATAACAGTACCCGCAGATCATATCGTAGACGCAACAGGTGTCTTACAAAATGAAAAAGATGTTTTAACTAAAGAACAAAGAAAACGGTGGAAAAACGCAAAAACATCTTATAAAACCCCTGTTTTTATAGTAACACAAGCAGAAGCTGAAAAAACAGAGAAAGGACGTGCTACAAATACAAAAACTTGGAAATTTAAAGCTCAAAGAGTGCGAGATTTTGCTTTTGCATCTTCAAGAAAGTATATTTGGGATGCAATGGCAACCAATATAAATGGAAAAACGGTCATGGCGGTTTCTTTATACCCTAAAGAAGGAAATCCATTATGGGAAGAACATTCTACAAGAGCAGTTGCAACCACACTTATTGAATATTCAAAATTAACCTTTGATTATCCATATCCAAAAGCTATTTCGGTGCATTCAGAGCGACAAGGAATGGAATACCCTATGATTTGCTTCAACTTTGGTCGTCCAAACCCTGATGGAACCTATTCCGACAGAACAAAAAAAGGCATGTTGGGTGTAATTATTCATGAAATAGGACACAACTTTTTTCCGATGATTGTGAATTCCGATGAAAGACAATGGACCTGGATGGATGAAGGTTTAAATTCTTTTGTTGAAATTTTAACGGAGTTGTTGTATGATCCTGAATTATTTGCTACAAATCCTGCAAAAGAAATTACAAGATATATGAGTGGAGATCAAAGTAATATCTCCCCTATTATGTCTCAGGGAGATTATGTAAAACAATTTGGACCAAATGCTTACACAAAGCCAGCTGCAGGTCTCTACATATTAAGAAAAACCATTATGGGACCTGAATTGTTTGATCATGCTTTTAGAACCTATTCTAAACGTTGGATGTTCAAACACCCAACTCCTGCAGATTTCTTCCGATCTATGGAAGACGCCTCTGGCATGGACTTGGACTGGTTTTGGAGAGGTTGGTTTTATACAACGGATGTAACTGACATTGGTATTAAAGCAGTAAAACCTCTATATTTAACTGACAAACCAGGAGAAAGAGTTACAAAACTAAAAGAACAATACAAACAGTATTTTGATAATCTAGGTGAGTTAGTTTACATCACTGATAAAAAAGAAGATGCAAACCCTAGCGCAATGGATTCGTATGCAAAAGGAAAAGAAATACCCTCATTTATTTATTCCGTAGAATTTGAAAAGCCTGGAGGTTTGATAATGCCAATTATTGTTGAATTAACCTATGCTGATGGCACAATTGAAAGGCAAACGTTTCCATCTCAAATTTGGATGAAGAATGATACTTCGGTTAAAAGAGTATTTGCTTCAACACAAGAGATTAAAAGTATTGTTCTTGACCCTGATTTTGAGACTGCTGATATAGATACTTCCAATAATAACTGGCCAAAGAAACAAACTAATAAATTTGACGCTTTTAAAGATAAAATAAAAGAGTAATACCCCTCTGTGTTTTAATTACCAGGGGTAACCCTCCCTAAAACTTCACTCAGTAGTATTACCTTCGTTGAATTATAAAATTGAAACAACTGTATACAGTTCATTTTAAAGTAAAAAGGCCTCACAGATATGTGGGGCCTTTTTACTTTTTTTTCTATTTAAAAAAAGAATCAACAAACTCATATTTATTAAATACTTGTAAGTCATCTATTCCTTCTCCTACTCCAATATATTTTACAGGAATTTTAAATTGATCGGAAATACCAATGACAACGCCACCTTTTGCAGTACCATCTAATTTCGTAACCGCTAAAGAAGTTACTTCTGTTGCCAAGGTAAATTGTTTTGCTTGTTCAAATGCATTTTGCCCTGTAGAACCATCTAACACCAACAAAACATCATGAGGCGCATCTGTTATTACTTTTTGCATAACGCGTTTGATCTTCGTCAATTCATTCATTAAATTCACTTTATTATGTAATCGACCAGCAGTATCAATAATAACAACATCTGCATTTTGTCTAAGGGCAGATTTTAAAGTATCAAACGCTACAGAAGCAGGATCTGAACCCATTTCCTGCCTTACAATGGGCACCTCTGTTCTGTCTGCCCAAACTTGTAATTGATCTATTGCCGCGGCTCTAAAAGTATCTGCAGCTCCTAAAACTACTTGTAAACCTTGTTTTTTAAATTGGGCTGCTAACTTACCAATAGTCGTTGTTTTCCCAACACCATTTACACCCACAACCATTAAGACATAGGGTATTTTCATTCCTTCCGAATCAACAGGTAAAGAGGGAATTGTAAAATCGGTTTCATTGCCTACATTCGTTTCAGATAATAAACCAGCTATTTCTTCGCGAAGAATGGTATTTAACTCTTCTGTACCAACATATTTATCTTTGGCAACTTTCGCTTCTATCCTATTGATGATTTTTAGCGTGGTATCAACACCAACATCAGATGCTACTAAAACCTCTTCTAAATCATCTAAAACAGCAGCATCTATTTTAGATTTACCCACAACAACCTTAGATAGTTTACCAAAGAAACTTTCTTTAGTTTTTTCTAATCCTTTGTTTAAGGTTTCCTTTTTTTCTTTTGAAAATATTTTTTTAAAAAAACTCATTTTTCTATTTTGTACGATATAATAGCACGTTAAAAACGCTCCATTTATTGGATTAAAGTATTACTAAAATTCCCTGCGTTAGGAGTTGATCCTTTAAAATTCGCAATTCGACATTAAATTATTAAAAGTAAATATTTCAATATCAAATAACAAAACGCAGAAACAAGTTCAGCATAAAAAGTAGGTAACACAAAACTCAACTTGCCTTTAAATACTTTTAAGATCACGTAATGAACAAAAATACGCAATTCTTAATCATAAAAAAAAGCTACTTTCTAAATTAGAAAGTAGCTTTGAATATTTTATCTAGTAAAAATTATTTTTTTGCTAAAAAGTCATTTACTTTTTCTGGTTGCACGATTGCTTCTACAAAAGTATAAGCTCCTGATTTCGGAGATTTTATCATTTTGATAGCTTTACTTAATCTTTTTGAAGATGTTTGTAACGATGCTACTGTTTTTTTTGCCATTGTCTATGTTTTTAAATCTATATGCTCTATTCTGAGTTCTAGATGTTTTTTAATTATTTAATTTCTTTGTGAACAGTCATTTTCTTTAAAATAGAATTGAATTTTTTGATTTCCATTCTATCTGGAGTGTTCTTCTTGTTCTTTGTTGTTATGTATCTAGAAGTACCTCTTTCTCCTGAAGCTTTATGCTCTGTACATTCTAAAATCACTTGAACTCTGTTTCCTTTTTTTGCCATCTTATAAAATTTTAAATCGCTTAAGCTTATTTAGTTAAAAATCCGTTAGCTCTCGCTTCTTTTATAACTGCAGAAATACCTTTTCTGTTAATATTTTTTAAAGCTGATGCAGATACTTTTAAAGTAATCCATTTATCTTCTTCTGGAATGTAAAAACGCTTTGTCATTAGATTAGCGTCAAACTTTCTCTTGGTTCTATTCAAAGCGTGAGAAACATTGTTCCCAACCATTGCTTTTTTTCCTGTTAATTCACAAACTCTAGACATCTTTTCGACAGTATTTTTAGTGTTATCTCTAAACGAGGTGCAAATCTACAAATAAATCTTACTCTGAACAAAACAATTCATGAATTTTTAAAGAATTTCTTTCTGTATAATTTCAAGTGATTTACTCACTGTCTTATTAATCACTTTTTCCCGTGGTTGTCCAAAATTAAATTCTTGTACGATCTCTTTATCATCTGACACAAAAGCAATGTAAACCAAACCCACGCTTTTATCATTAAAATCTTTGGTTGGGCCAGCGTTTCCTGTTACGGAAATTGCATAATTTGTTTGTAATTTCTCTCTGACTCCTCTTGCCATTTCTAAAGCAACTTCTTTACTAACTAATGTCTTATTTTTAATTGTTTCAGGAGATACATTTAACAAATTAATTTTTGTTTCTGCTGAATAAGCAACAATACTTCCCTTAAAATAAGCCGAAGCGCCAGCAATTGAAACAATAGTTGCCGCTATCTTACCTCCAGTTAAGCTTTCTGCCGTAGCAATTGTGTGGTTCTTTTTCTTCAACAACGCTCCTACTCTTTTTTCTAATGAGCTATCATCATCTAAACCCGTAATAATTTCTGGTATTCGTTGGTAAATTTCATCGACTTTTTTAGCTAATTGTTTTTCAAGAATCTCTTTGTTTTCACCTCTGCCCGATAAGCGCAAACGAACTCTACCAAAAGAGGGCAAATAGGCTAGCTTTATATAATGCGGGAGGTTGTTTTCTATATCTTCAATTCTTTCTGCAATTGTACTTTCTCCCTGTCCATAGGTCATTATTGTTCTATGGATGATAAAAGGCAACTTAAATTGCTGTTGAATTCTTGGTAAAACTTGATGGGTAATCAAACCTTTCATTTCATAAGGAACACCTGGAAGTGATACAAATAAGGTCTCATTTTCATAAAACCACATTCCTGGTGCGGTACCAAAATCATTCATTAATAAGGTTGCTTTTGAAGGTAACTCCGCCTGAGTTCGTTGAATTTCCCTAAATGGATGATTGATTTTTTTAAATAATTTTTGAATGTGTGCAACCACTTCTGGGTATTCAATAGTAGCAGTATCATTAAAAAACTTTGCAATTGTTTTTTTAGTAATATCATCTTTTGTTGGACCTAAACCTCCCGTAATAATAACAATATCTACTCTTTCTTGTGCTTCTTTAAAAGCATTAAGAATGTGCTGTTCTTCATCTTGAATCGAAGTTATCTGATACACTGAAACTCCAATTTTATTCAATTGCTGACCAATCCATTGTGAATTTGTATCTACAATTTGACCTATCAAAATCTCGTCTCCTATCGTTATTATCTCTGCGTTCATTCTTTTTTGGTTACACCGTTGCCAAGTATAAAAGCTCTTTTTTATTTATCTCTTTTATTGACATTCTCTTAAATTATTTACAAAAACTAACAAATGAAATAAACCAAAAACAACAACTTATTGACATCTATTATATTCTTCTACAAACTTGTAAAAATATTTGTCGATAAATCTAAACGACTCCGAACAGATTGTTTTGGTTAGATAATCGAAAAAATAAAGTAATACACACAACTTTATTTCTTATTTCACTCTAATATTAAAAGCTTCTTCTCCTTCTAAAAAACCTTTTAAGACATCATTTGCTAGCACTTTTCCTACTCCTGCTGGAGTTCCTGTAAAAATGATATCGCCTTTTTTTAAGGTGAAATATTGAGAAACATATGAGATTAATTCGTCTGTTTTCCACAACATTGCATTTGTGTTTCCATCTTGAACAATTTCATTATTCTTATATAATTGAAATTTTAAATTTCCTAAATCAAATTGCTCTTTCGGGTAAAACTGACCCACAACGGCACTTCCGTCAAAAGCTTTAGCTTTTTCCCAAGGCAATCCTTTTTCTTTGCATTTTGCTTGTACATCTCGTGCAGTAAAATCGATACCTAATCCGATTTCATCATAATATTTATGCGCAAACTTTGTAGCGATGTGTTTCCCCACTTTATTAATTTTAACCAAAACCTCTACCTCGTAATGAACATCATTAGAAAATGGTGGAATAAAAAACGGGTTTTTTTTGGGTAAAATAGCAGAATCTGGCTTTAGAAAAACGACAGGACTACTGGGTCTTTCATTGGCTAACTCTTCAATATGCTTTGCGTAATTGCGCCCAATACAGATTATTTTCATTTTCCCATCGTAATCTTCCTAAAGGGAAGAAACTCATACTTTTATTTATTACTTTTTTTACAACAGTTTTTTCCTTTTAGAGAAATTAAAAAGGGATTACTCCCCAGCTTCCGGAAAAACAATCGCTCTGTTTCCTGAAACAATAATTTGATTATTCAAATGATTTTTTACAGCACTAGCTAAGACCAATTTCTCTATGTCTGCTCCAATTCTTTTTAATGTTGTTGGAGTACTTTCATGGGTTACAGGTTTTACATCTTGTTCAATAATAGGACCTTCATCTAAATCTTCCGTAGCATAGTGAGCTGTTGCTCCGATAAGCTTCACACCTCTTTCATAGGCCTTTTTATAAGGATTAGCTCCTTGAAAAGCAGGTAAAAAAGAATGATGAATATTGATAATTCTCTCAGGATAATGATTGATAAAATGCGATGATAAGATTTGCATGTACCGCGCCATAATTATCAAATCTATTTCATTTGAATCTAATAATTGAATCACTTGAGATTCTTGTTCCAACTTCGTTTCTTTTGTAACAGGCAAATAATGATAAGGGATGTCAAACATTTCTGCAATTGGCCTCAGCTTATCATGATTACTAATAATCATTTTCACATTACAATCTAGGCGTCCCTCTTTGGATCGCTCTAACAAATCGTACAAATTATGACTGGTATGGGAAACCATAATAGCAACATTTTGTTTTTTGTTTCCATAATTTACTGACCAGTTAAAACCCAAAGGCGTCGCCAATTCTAAGAAACTATTTTCTAATGCTGTTTTAGAAATATTGGTTCCTTCTGCATTTAAACGAACTCGCATAAAATATGTATCTTCAATGGAATTTACATATTGCTGACAACTTAAAATGTTAAATCCTTTGTCATAAAAGAAACTAGTGATTTTTGCAACCAATCCTTTTTGATCTGGACATTTTATTAAAAAAGTAACTATTTGTGATTTCATTTGATATTATTCAAAAATTAAATAATTTAAAGATTGGAATCTGAGAGAGTTCAAACTAAAAACTAAACTATGGTATCCATTTTTTAGGGAAATTAGGCTTTCTTTTTTCAAGAAAAGCATCTCTTCCTTCTTTTGCTTCGTCCGTCATATAGGCCAAACGAGTTGCTTCACCAGCAAATACTTGCTGACCAACCATACCATCATCAGTTAAATTCATAGCAAACTTTAACATTTTTATAGACGTTGGACTTTTTTCTAAAATTTCTTGTGCCCATTCATAAGCCGTACTTTCTAACTCATCATGGGGAATTACTGCATTTACCATTCCCATATCATAAGCCTCTTGCGCAGAGTAATTTCTTCCTAAAAAGAAAATTTCTCTAGCTCTTTTCTGTCCCACCATTTTTGCAAGATATGCTGATCCATAGCCCCCATCAAAAGAAGTAACATCTGCATCCGTTTGCTTAAAAATAGCATGTTCTTTACTTGCTAAAGTTAAATCGCAAACTACGTGTAAACTATGACCTCCTCCAACAGCCCAGCCCGGAACTACCGCAATTACTGCTTTTGGCATGAACCGAATCAAACGCTGAACTTCTAAAATATTTAATCTATGATAGCCATCCTCACCAACATAACCTTGGTGACCACGCGCTTTTTGATCTCCACCTGAACAAAAAGAATATACTCCGTCTTTGGTACTTGGTCCTTCAGCAGAAAGCAACACAACACCAATATTTACATCTTCGCCAGCATCATAGAAAGCATCATACAATTCTTTGGTTGTTTTTGGTCTAAAAGCATTTCTAATATTAGGCCTATTAAACGCTATTCTAGCAACTCCATTACATTTTTTGTATGTAATATCTTCAAATTCTTTAACAGTTTTCCACTCGGGTTGTATCATAATTTTGTATTTTAGACGTTCTGGTTGGAAGAACAAAATAAATTGGTTACAAAAATAAAAGATTCAAATTTATGATAAAGAAATCGTTCTCACTAATATTTCTGCTGTTTTGCCTTTCTGGGTTTTCACAAAAAATCATTGAAAAAAAATTAGCGTCAAAAATATTAGAATCAACTAGAAATCTAAAAATTTATTTACCACAAGGTTATGAAAAAGATAGTATTAAAAATTACCCACTAACAGTCGTTTTTGATGCAGAATACTTGTTTGATGTCTATGTTGGTAATTCCGTTTTATTTGCTGCAAAAGACAAAGCTCCAAAACAAATTGTTGTTGGTATTTCTATGGAGAAAACGAGAAAAAAAGACACTTACTTCAATATAGATAATGGAAGTTTAACTGCAAATAATACCGATTTTTATCAATTTGTTAGAGATGAAGTACTCTTTTATATGGAAAGTACTTACAGAACTTCTCCTTTTATTTCTTTGATTGGAGAAGGAACTTCTGCCAATTTAATTAGTCATTATTTACAAGAATCAACACCTTATATCAATTCATACATATGTATTAATCCTACTTTTTCAAATTTTGCTGATCAACAGTTTCAATCTTATAATTTTTCTAAATTTAAAAAAGAAGACAATACTTTTTATTTTTACACAAATAATTCCACATCATTTTCAACAAAAAAACAAGCCAAAATAGGACAAGTACAAATAAGTATGTCATCGCTTAAATTAAAGAATTTTAATGTCGTAAATGACACCATTTTCACAATCAGCAGTGTCTCTGCAATTAGTGAAGCGATTCCTAGAGCCATCAATAAAGTTTTTGGAATTTATGCAGCAATTTCTAGAGAAGAGTTTGATAAAAATATAAAAGACCTCTCTCCTATTGATGCAATTGCTTATTTAGAAAACAAGTATCTAGAAATTGATTTCCTTTTTGGAAGCAGCTTGAAAATCAGAGAACGAGATATTTATGCTGTAGAAAAATTAATTATTGAAAAAGAAAATGGAGATTATTTGCGCGAGTTTGGTAAAATGATTTTAGAACTATTCCCAACTTCTCATTTGGGTGATTATTATATAGGTAGATATTATGAAACTGGAAAACAGATCAAAAAAGCATTAAAGTATTACAGAAATGGATATGGAAAAATGGATCCTACTGACCCAAATGCGGATGCTTTTTATGAAAATATTTTAAGACTCAATAGCCAGTAATTAGTTGTTGATTATTAAAAATATAAAACTAGAAGAAACTCACATGTTACTTCAACAATAGAATTCTATCTTGCTTAATATCAATTCTTTTTTGCTTATACAAATTTCCAATTGCTTTTTTAAATGCTTTTTTACTCATCTTCATATGAAAACGAATAGAATCTGGAGAACTTTTATCTGTGATTAAAATAAACCCTTCTCTACTATCTTTTAATTTAGCAAGCACTTTGTCTACATCAGAATCAATAACGTTTCTAAAGCCTTTTGGTCTTAGGGAAACATCTATTTTTCCATCTTCACGAATATTCTTTATATAACCAGTAACTTCCATATTTTCTTCTAATTCCTGAAAAACCTCACTTCTAAAAAGTAAACCATCAAACTCTTCATTTATTAAAACGGTATACCCCAAACCAGTTTCAGTTTCAATGATTAACCGTACTTTGTCTCCTTCTTGTAAATTCATCTCTCCTTCTTGTAAATCCTCTTGTAAATCCATTATTCTATTTGTTTAAAATATGATGTCAAAATTAAGTCATTTTCACCGCTTGGCGTAAAAATCTCTAGTATTTTTGGTTTTTCTGATACTTCATAAAAACCCTCTAATTGTTCTTTTAGGCTTGCTGTTGAAAACACTTTTTCATACGAAAATTCGTGCATTTTACTTAAATGTTCTGCTGTTAGGCAATGAGGCGTTTCAAAATAACTAGCAACATTTGTTGTTTTGGGTCCAGGAATAATTTTAAAAATTCCACCGCCAGAGTTATTGACTAATATAATTCTAAAATTTGCAGGAATGTTCGAATTCCACAATCCATTACTATCATAAAAAAAACTTAAATCTCCTGTAATAAAAACAGTCTGATTTTTGGTTGCAAAAGCAGCTCCTATTGCAGTAGAAGTACTTCCATCAATGCCACTTGTACCTCTATTACAGAAGACATGTTGTGTTTCATAAAGGGGAAACAATTGCGCATATCTAATCATTGAACTGTTACTAATTTGTAACTGACAATTGATAGGAATACTTTCTAAAACTTGTTCAAAAACTTTAAAATCAGAATGTTTTGTTTTTGATAAATATGCAGCATGTTTTACTCTTTTTTCGTTGCGAATTTGCAACCATCTTGGTTGATAATCGCTTTCTAAAAACACCATAGACTTCTTAAATTTAGAGAAGAAAGCTACTGGTTTTCTTTGAATAAATTCTGACAAGCAAAAAAACGTGTCTGTCGCTTTTTCATTTGCAATATTCCAATGATGTTTTGGTGGATACTTTCTTAAAAATTGTTTTATCTTTTTAGAAACAATCATGCCTCCAAAAGTAATGAGAACATCAGGTTGTAAATCTTGAAACTGACTTTGAGTCAATGAGAAAATTAATTGATCAATAGAATTTACGAAATTTTTGTGATGTAAATTAGACGTAGTTTCTGTTAGAATAATAACAGATTCATCTTCGGCATAAACATCCATTAATTTTTGCAAATCAGCATCAGGATAAAGAACACCTACTAATATCATTTTCTTTTTGGCTGCATTCCAAATTGAAGTTAGCTTCTTATAATCAACCAATTGTTTTGGTTCATTCGCAAAAAGGGCAGTAACATTTAATTTTTCAAAATTAATTTTTTTTAACTCAGCAACTGTTTCATACAAAGGTTCGTCAAAAGGAACGTTGATATGAACAGGTCCTTTTTTTGAAATTGATATTTGTAAGGCTTCAATTATCAATTTTAAGTTGGGAGTTTGGAGCTTAGAATTATCGACTAAATTTGCTGAAAACAAAATATGATTTTCAAACACGTTTTCTTGCCGAATTGTTTGCCCGTCTCCAATGTCAATTAAGTGTTTTGGTCTGTCAGCAGAAATTACAACTAGCGGAATATTACTATAAAATGCTTCTGCTATTGCAGGGTAGTAATTCAACAAAGCAGAACCTGAAGTACATAAAATTGCAACAGGTTTTTGCGTTTGTTGCGCAATTCCTAAAGCAAAAAAAGCAGCACAGCGTTCATCAACAACACTTAACGTTTCTATTTCTGGGTGATTACAAAAACCGATGGTAAGTGGTGCACTCCTTGAACCTGGAGAAATAACAACAGTATCAATATTAAATTGATAACATGCTGAAACGACAATTTGTGCGAGTTCTTTTTTTGGATACATTATTTTAAATCTTTTTTAAGATTTAAAAGTTGTTAGTTTTTGGTTCGTAATTATTAGTAAGCACCATTAACTTACAACCAAAAACTAAAAACGATTTAGTTACCTTTCTGATAATCTGCTAAAAACTTTGCCAATCCACTGTCTGTTAGTGGGTGTCTCAACAAGCCTTCAATTGCACTTAGTGGTCCAGTCATAACATCAGAGCCTAACTTTGCACAATCAATAATATGCATTGTATGACGTACAGAAGCTGCTAAAATTTGGGTTTCAAAACCGTAATTATCATAAATTAAACGAATTTCTGAAATCAAGTTTAAACCATCTGTAGAAATATCATCTAAACGACCAATAAAAGGAGAAACATAGGTTGCTCCTGCTTTTGCTGCCAACAATGCTTGACCTGCTGAAAACACTAAGGTTACGTTCGTTTTAATTCCTTTTGAAGAAAAATATTTACATGCTTTTACACCATCTTTTATCATTGGTAATTTCACCACAATTTGCGGGTTTAATGCAGCCAAAGCCTCACCTTCTTTTACCATTCCTTCATAATCTGTAGCAATAACTTCTGCAGAAACATCCCCTGCTACCAGCTCACAAATTTCTTTATAGTGGTTGATAATGTTTGCTTCTCCAGTAATTCCTTCTTTTGCCATTAAAGATGGGTTTGTAGTCACACCATCTAAAATCCCCAAAGCTTGCGCTTCTTTAATTTGGGCTAAATTTGCAGTATCAATAAAAAATTTCATTGTATATAAATATTTAATTGTTTTTTTGGGGCCTGCCTGCTGCAGACTTTTTCGAACGGAATTTTCGTTGCATTTTTTTTATTATTCTTGATACGAAACACCAAAAGAGTGAAACGCTAACTGATAATAAAATGGTTTATCACTACAATCCCTCTCGCAAAGATAGTTACTTGCTTATAATTTTAGTACAGGAATAAAAAGTATTTTTCTGTCATTTACAAAAAACGACTTTAAAACTACATTTTATAATGATTCATCAAGAGTTTTTGATAGGCATTATCTGGTAAAATTCGTTTTAAAGCAATTGAAAATTTTTCCATAAAACCACCAATTTTATAATGAATTTTAGGGTTTTTTGTATTTATAATTTTGTTGACCGCTTTTGCAATTTCCAATGGATTCATCCCACGATCTACATGCCCATCCATCAAGTCTAAATTTGCTTGATAAGCTTCTTTGTAAACAGATTTCTCAAACACAGGTGTATGATATCTACCTGCGGCTATATTTGTAGAAAAATCTCCTGGAGCAACATTTACAACGTTAATACCAAAGTGTTTGACCTCCATACTTGTTGCTTCCGTAATGAGTTCCAAAGCACCTTTTGTTGCTGAATACAAACCTCTAAAAGGCAAACCCATATAGCCCGCAATAGAAGTTACATTGATAATAAAACCCGATTTTTGTTTCCGCATTTGAGGCAAAACAGCTTTCATTACATCAATAGCGCCAAAAAGATTTGTATTAAAAACTGCTCTCATCTCATCCGTTGGTGTATCTTCAATTGAACCCGTAATTCCCATTCCAGCATTATTCACCAAAACATCCAACCTTCCTTCTTCCTTGAGGATAAAATCAATTGCCGTTTGAATCGTTGCTACTTTTAAAACATTTAACGCAATCAGTTCAAAAGAAAAATCCTCAGTATTTTTAGGATTTCTACTTGTACCGTATACTTTAAAGCCTTTTTTAGACAAAAAAGTAGCAATCGCCTTCCCAATTCCAGAAGAAGCACCCGTAATTAAAACAACTTTAGACATTTGTTATTGAATGATTTAAAAATTAAAAAAAATAAATAAAAACAAGATATTTTAAATCTTTAGTATTATGACAAATATCTTAAAAGTAAATGAAGAAATCTAAATTTTAAAAAAGTAAATAGGAGTAAGTAACTATATAGTGCTAAAAAAAATGAGTGAAGTAGTGCATCTGGTTTGGAAAAAAAATGGCAAGCTACCTACATCACACCGCTACAACCTAATACCTTTGCTGCGTTCCCGCCCTGGAGGATTCAAAGGGAGCTAGTTGTGTAGGACTTGCCGCGGCAAATTTACAATCTATTTTTATTTTAGCAATTATAATTCATAAAATTTTCCAACATTTTTATTTGGTCAAAACAAATGATTGTTTTGATAGTTTCAAAAAGAAAAATATCACAATGAAATGATTATATTTGTAAATTAACTAAAATTCAAAAGAAATGGAAAATCAACTTATCAAATCAAAAGGAATTAATTTCGGAATAGCCTACGGACTGTTCTTAATCCTCTTGACGCTTTATGCCTATGCCATTGACCTTAACTTTTTTGCTAGTTTCTGGTTTTTAGGTCTTGTTATCGTGGGTTTTTTTGTAAACGGACTTTGGGTAATTGGCAGCTTAAAAAAAATACAAGAAGGTTTTGTAACTTTTAAAGAAGGTTTTACCGTTTTTTTTATTTCTAATGCTTTGGCTTTATTACTATCTACGATTATAACCATGCTAATTTTTTTAGTTGTTGATCCTGAATTACAAGTCACCGTAAAAGAGTTGACTATTACAAAAACAACTGTAATGATGGAAAACTTTGGCGCGCCAACAGATGCTATTGAAGAAGCAATAGACAAACTTAGAACGCAAGATAATTTTTCACTAGTTGCACAAATAAAAGGCTATTTTTCAACACTAGCGATCTCTTCAATTATGGGATTGTTATTCGCTTTAATCTTAAAAAGGAAAAAAGAAGAAGAATAGTAATGGGGTTTTATTTTTTTTCAATATTTCATAAACCTAACAACTTTACAACTCATTTAACATGAATATTTCGGTAGTAATACCACTTCTTAACGAAGATGAATCTTTACTAGAATTATACGATTGGATTGCAAAAGTAATGCAAACCAATCATTATACATATGAAATCATCTTTATTGATGATGGTAGTTCAGACAATTCTTGGAATGTCATTGAAGAATTGTCCTCAAAAGATAAGAATGTTAAAGGAATTCGCTTTCAAAAAAATTATGGTAAATCTCAAGCGTTAGATGCTGGTTTTGAACTTGCAAAAGGGGACGTAGTAATTACGATGGATGCAGATTTACAAGACAATCCTGACGAAATTCCTGAATTATATCATTTGATTATCAAAGAAGGTTTTGACCTAATTTCTGGTTGGAAAAAGAAACGTTATGACAATGTTATTACTAAAAATATTCCTTCAAAATTATTTAATGCTGCTGCTAGAAAAACATCAGGATTAAAATTGCATGACTTTAATTGTGGGTTAAAAGCCTACAAAAAAGAAGTAATTAAAACCGTAAAGGTGAGTGGAGAGATGCACCGATACATTCCTGTTTTAGCTAAAAACGAAGGGTTTATAAAAATTGGTGAAAAAGTAGTACAACATCAAGCAAGGAAATATGGAGAAACTAAATTTGGGATGGATCGCTTTGTAAACGGTTTTCTAGACTTAATTACTATTTCTTTTTTATCGAAATTTGGCAAAAGACCAATGCACTTTTTTGGACTCTGGGGAACCGTTATGTTTCTCTTTGGGATCACTTCAGCATTTTATATTGGAGCCAACAAACTTTATAAGGTTTTTAATGGCATTAAAACAATATTGATTACAAACAATCCTTGGTTTTATATTGCACTAACTTCAATGGTTTTAGGAACCTTATTGTTTTTAGCAGGTTTTATTGGCGAATTAATTATAAAAAATAAAAACAACGAAAAACACTATTCAATAAAAGAAAAACTCAACTTCTAAAATGTATATTTGCGAATCGTTTACGTAACACAATTTTATAAAATGAATACTATTTTAAACAAAGCCAAGGAATGGCTATCTTCAACTTTTGATTCTGAAACTCAGAAAGAAATTCAAGAACTAATTACTTCTAACTCTCCAGACTTAGTAGACAGATTCTATAAGGATATGGAATTTGGTACCGGTGGTATGCGAGGAATAATGGGTGCTGGAACCAATAGAATTAATAAATACACTTTAGGAAGAGCTACGCAAGGTTTGTCTAATTACTTATTAGAAAATATAAAAAAGGACCAACTAAGTGTCGTGATTGCATACGATTGTAGACACAACAGTAAGAAGTTTGCAAAAATAGTAGCAGGTGTTTTTTCTGCAAATAATATAAAAGTATTTCTTTTCGAAGATTTACGTGCAACACCAGAATTATCTTTCGCTGTTCGTCATTTAGGATGTGATGCTGGTATTGTTTTGACCGCTTCTCACAATCCACCGGAATACAACGGATACAAAGTATATTGGGCTGATGGTGGACAAATTGTACCTCCTCATGATAGTGGAATTATAGGAAACGTAAATTCATTAGATTTTTCTGAAATCCAATTTACCGCCAACAATGATTTAATTGAAGTTATTGGCAAAGAAGTGGATGCTGCTTTTATTGAAGCTTCTGTAAAGAATGGTTCTTTGTCTGACAAAATAGATCGCAATAACTTAAAAATTGTGTTTACTTCTCTACATGGAACCTCTATTGTTTCAGTACCAGATGCATTAAAAAAAGCAGGATATTCTGATGTTCATATTGTTGAAGAGCAAAGAAAACCAGATGGAGACTTCCCTACGGTAAAATCTCCAAATCCAGAAGAGCCAGAAGCCTTAGAAATGGCTACTAACTTAGCAAATAAAATTGGCGCTGATATTGTTATCGGTACAGATCCTGATTGCGATAGATTAGGGGTTGCGGTTAGAGATACGGATGGAAACATAAAGTTGATGAATGGGAATCAGACCATGGTTGTGATGACTGAATTCTTATTGAAAAAATGGAAAGACTCAGGGAAAATTAATGGAAAACAATTTATTGGTTCTACTATTGTTTCTACAGAGTTAGTTAATGATGTTGCTGCAAAATATAACGTAGAAACCAAAGTTGGTTTAACGGGTTTTAAATGGATTGCTAAAATGGTGCAAGATTTTCCTGAACTAGATTTCATCGGCGGTGGGGAAGAAAGTTTTGGGTATATGGTAGGTGATTTTGTGAGAGACAAAGACGCTGTTACGGCAACACTGTTAGCCTGTGAAGTAGCTGCATCAGCAAAAGAAAACGGAAGTTCCTTCTATGAAGAACTACTAAAAATTTATAACAATAATAAATACTACAAAGAACATTTAATTTCTATTACTAAAAAAGGAAAGGATGGTGCTGCAGAAATTCAGAAAATACTAAGTGACATGCGAAACAATCCATTAAAAGAAATTGATGGAGAAAAAATAGCATCGCTTTCTGACTACGAAGCTTCTACAAAAAAGAATTTAATTACTGGTAAAATATCAACGATCGATTTACCAAAGTCCAATGTTTTAATTTATCAAACGACTAACGGAACAAGAATTGCAGCAAGACCAAGTGGAACGGAACCAAAAATAAAGTTTTACTTTAGTGTGAATTCCAAATTGGATGACATAAAAAATGCAGCAACAACCGAAGGAGTATTAGATGCGAAAATTCAACGTATTATTAAAGAATTAAAATTATAAATGTTGATAAATAGATAGTATCTGGACCTCATAAAAATTACTAAAATAGGGTCTTAAAAAAGGTAAAACTTTAGTCGCAAGTAAACACGAAAAGATACTTACTAAAAAAATGAGTATTTTTAAATTATTTACAATCCAGTCTTCAAACTAAACAATATGGGATTCTTTAATTTTGTTGAAAGAAATAAAGCCATTTATTATATAAAAAATGGTGTCTTAGACATCATTCCAAGATCCTTTTTTCAAAGAAAATTAAAGCATTGGATCCTTCTTGAAAAGCAATACTCGGAGAAATTACTATCAAAAAGACTAAATTATTACCACAATAATCTTGAAAAGGAAAGTATTCCTTCTAACTTAACTTCACTAAAAAAAATAATCAGAAAAAATAATATTAGCATGTATTATTATGATTTCATGAAAATTGGACGTTATTTTAATGCTGATTTTAAAGTAAATTATGCTTTTGGTGATATTGATACGAACCAAGAGAATTTAACGATTGTAAAGAGTAGACCAATTCATAACAATGGTAACTCGGTACTTTTACCCTTAGACAAATTAAGACATTTTAATTTCATAGAAGACACTATTTCTTTTAAAGATAAGAAAGACGAAATCGTCTGGAGGGGTGTTATTCATAAAGAAAACAGAAAACTTCTTGTAAAAAAATTTACAAATAAAAAAAGATTCAATGTCCTAGCAATTCAAAATAAAAACAAAAAAAAGATTGGTTTTTTAAGCATCAAAGAACAGTTAAAATATAAATTTATACTTTCTATAGAAGGGATTGATGTTGCTACTAATTTGAAATGGATTATGTCTTCAAACTCACTCTGTTTTATGCCAAAACCTCGGTTTGAAACATGGTATATGGAAGGAGAATTGATTCCTAATTTTCATTATGTTCTTATTGAAGATGATTATTCGGATGTTGAAGAAAAAATGAACTTTTATTCAGAAAACACAGACAAAGCGGAAGAAATTCTTACCAATGCAAAACGATGGACAGACCAATTTAAAGATAAAAAATTAGAAAAATTAGTATCTATTTTAGTGATGAATTCTTATTTTAAAAGAACCAAACAACTTTGATTATTGTTGTTGTTTTTATAAAACCTCCTCTATTACAATCCTAGTTCCTTTCCTTTCTCAAGCATAAAATCATAGGAAGCTTTGTGTTCATTTGGTATTTGCCCCTCCAAGATTGCTTCTTTAATGGCTTCTTTTATTTGCCCAATCTCTCTACAAGGTTTTAAATTGAATGCTTTTATAATTTCTTCACCAGAAATTGGTGGTTGAAAATTTCGTACTCTATCTCGTTCTTCTACTTCTTTAATTTTACTTCTTACCAGCTCAAAATTACTATGATATCTTTTAAATTTCTTAGGGTTTTTCGTTGTAATATCTGCTTCACATAGCGTCATTAGAGAATTGATATCATCTCCTGCGTCAAAAACCAAACGCCTTACGGCTGCATCTGTAACTTCGCTTGCCAAAACGATTGGACGAGAACTTAATAAAACCAATTTCTGAACAAATTTCATTTTATTTTTCAATGGCATTTTTAACCTTTTAAATAATTTATAAACCATTTTAGAACCCACAAATTCGTGCGCATGAAATGTCCAACCTATTTTCTTATTAAATTTCTTTGTAGGTGCTTTCCCTATATCGTGCAACAAAGCTGCCCAACGCAACCATACATCATCCGTGTTTTTAGAAATATTATCGACCACTTCTAATGTGTGATAAAAATTGTCTTTATGCTTTTGCCCTTCAACCTCCTCTACTCCTTTTAAATCAATCAATTCTGGAAGAAGTATTTTTAATAATCCCGTTTCTTTTAAGACTAGGAAACCAATGGAAGGTTTTGGTGATTCTAAAATTTTATTCAACTCTACTACAATACGTTCTCGCGTAATAATATCAATTCGTGCTGCATTTTTAGTAATCGCGTTCAAGGAAGCTTCTTCAATATTAAAGTTTAATTGACTTGCAAAACGAATCGCTCGTAGCATCCTTAATGGATCATCAGAATAAGTAATATCAGGATCTAAAGGAGTTCTTATTATTTTATTTTCTAAGTCATAAATTCCATTAAATGGATCTAATAACAAACCAAAATCTTCTTTATTTAAACTTAATGCTAATGCATTGATTGTAAAATCCCTTCTGTTTTGATCCTCCTCTAAGGTACCCTCAGAAACTTTAGGATTTCTAGTTTCTTTAGAATAGGACTCTTTTCTTGCTCCTACAAACTCTACTTCAATGTCTTGATAACGTAACATGGCTGTTCCATAGGTCTTAAAAACTTGAACTTTTGGTCTATTAGGTAATAATTTAGCCACCATTTCTGCTAAATCAATTCCGCTACCTATTGTAACAACATCAATATCTTTTGCAGCTCCTCGTTGTAACATAAAATCACGAACAAAACCACCAATTACATAGCTTTTCAACTGTAATTCTTCGGTCGCTTTGGATATATATTGAAATATTTCGGCAGCTAATGCCTCTTTATAATGGTATTCTTGCATACGGATCTATTCTTCTCTAATTAAAATAACAAAACCGCTCGGTATTTTTATGATTGCATTCAATTTTTCTGTTATTTTATCTTACTGCAAATTTACTACATAATCTACACTCTATAAAATTGCTTCACTTATTTCTGTAAATGATTTCGTTTTATCCATTGCATCTCTTTTGACTTTGTAAAAGTCTATTAAACTTTAAAAATATCCTCTATTTTAGTCCCTTAAAGGCTTAAAATATTATATTTGTACTGATTTATTTAGATCAGTATGTATTCTTAAAGCTTTAAAAAACAGAAAATAGTAAATGAAATATTTTAAACGATTTCTTAAATATGCAATACCCTATAAATGGACAGGTATTATAAGTGTTTTTTTAAATGTGATGTATGCATTATTCTCTGCCTTGTCTTTTTTGACATTAATACCCATGTTAAATGTATTATTTGGTGATAGTGAGAAAATACACACAAAACCTTATTTAGAAAGCTATGCTAGTATCAGTAAAGAATACTTAGAAAATTATTTGAATTATTTAATTACAATCAATACCGAGAATTTTGGACCTGAAAGTACGTTAACCTATATGGTTTTCAGTGTCGTTATTGTTTTTTTTCTTAAAAACTTATTCGGGTATTTTGCAGGATTATTTATGGTATTCCTGAAAAACTCGGTACTCAAAGATTTGCGAAATGAGATTTATCAAAAAATAATAAGTCTTCCTGTATCTTTCTTTTCTACAAAAAGAAAAGGAGATATTATCTCTAGAGCAACTGGCGACATTGGTACAATTAACGAAACATTTCTTAATTTATCTATTGTAATTATTAGAGAACCTTTAAACATCATTTTTACATTGATCTTTATGGTCAACCTAAGTTTTGAATTGTCTTTATTTGTGTTCACCTTTATTCCAATATCTGGTTGGGTCATTTCAGTAATTGGTAAAAAAATAAAAGGTCAATCTTCCCAACTTTTTAAAGAAGGTGGAGTGATGCTGAGTATTATTGAGGAAACCATTACAGGTTTGAAAGTAATCAAAGCCTTTAATTCTGAAACTTTCTTCGGTAAAAAATATGATTCTTTCAATCTTAGAGTTAAAAATCTGAGTAACAAATTAGCACAGAGAGACTCTATGGCATCTCCGATGAGTGAGTTTTTAGGAATTGCTACAATAGCCTCTCTTTTATGGTTTGGAGGAAGAATGGTATTGATTGATGAGAGTTTAAAAGCGGGGACATTTATTGCCTTTATGGGGTTGGCCTATAATATTTTAACTCCTGCAAAAGCTATTTCTAAAGCAAGTAATGCTGTTAAAATAGGAAATGCTGCCGCAGAGAGGGTAATTGAGATTTTAGATACGGAGAATCATCTAGAGGATAACAACAGTTCTCAAGAATTGTCTTCTTTTGAGAAAGAGGTTCGTTTTGAAAACATCTCCTTTAAATACAAAGACGAATATGTTTTAAAGAATTTTTCGCTAACCATTCCGAAAGGAAAAAAAATTGCATTGGTTGGTCAATCCGGTAGTGGAAAATCTACCTTGGCGAATTTAATTACTCGTTTTTGGGATGTAAATGAAGGAAAAATAACGATTGACGGAATCAACATCAAAGAGCTAACTACCCATTCTCTGCGAAAACAAATGGGAATTGTAACCCAAGATTCTATCTTATTCAATGACAATATCGCCAATAATATCTCTTTGGGTATTGAAAACCCAAGCCATGACAAAATTGTAGCAGCTGCTAAAATTGCCAATGCACATGATTTTATTATGGAAATCCCGGAGCAATATGAAAGTCCTGTTGGAGATAGTGGAGGCATGTTGTCGGGTGGACAAAAACAACGTCTTGCCATTGCGAGAGCCGTTATGAAAAACCCTCCTATTATGATTCTAGATGAAGCAACTTCTGCTTTGGATACCGAGTCTGAAAAATTAGTGCAAGATGCTATTGAAAAAATGATGGAAAACAGAACTTCATTGGTCATTGCGCATCGCCTTTCTACCATTCAGAATGCGGATCTAATTGTAGTAATGAAAAAAGGATTGATTGTAGAACAAGGAACCCATGAAGAATTATTAGCGATGAATGGAACTTATACTAATTTGGTGACATTGCAACAGCTGGAGGGATGAAAATTACCAACTATTAATTTATGAATATACTCGTCACAAATAATCATTTAAAAACTTATGGAGGTTCTGAAACTTTCACATATGCATTAATTGAAGAATTATGTAGACTTGGTCATCATCTTGAGTATTTCACTTTTGAAAAAGGATTGACATCTAATAAAATCGAACAAAATTTAAATGTACACTTCTTCTCAAGAAAAAAATATGATCTAATATTAGCAAACCATAATAGTTGTATTACCTTCTTAAGAAAAATTATTTCTCATAAAACGACTATTATTCAAACCTGTCATGGAATCTATCCCAAATTAGAACAACCTTCAAACCTTGCAAATTTACATATATCAATATCCGAAGAGATACAAAAACATTTATTGACCCTTGGATATGCAAGCAAAATAATACTGAACGGTATCAATACAAATAGATTCGACAATAAGACATCAATAAACAAGGAACTAAAAACAGTACTTAGCCTATCTCAATCTGAACAAGCGAATTCTGAAATTGAAAAGGCATGTAACTTATTAAACATTCAATTACTTAAGTTAAACAAATTTAAAAACCCCATTTGGGAGGTAGAAGAAGAAATAAATAAAGCTGATTTAATAGTCGGACTAGGAAGGTCAGCATATGAAGCAATGGCTTGTGGTAGGCCTGTTTTGATATATGACAACAGACCTTATTCGAAATCTTATGCAGATGGATATGTTACTTCAGAAGTACTACCCTACATCATAAAAAATAATTGCTCTGGACGCTTTTATAAAAAAGAATTAGACACAGTAAGTTTAGTAAAAGAATTTAAAAAATATAATAAAGAATCTGGTTATTTTTTGAGACAGTTTTCATTAGAAAATTTAAACATCAAGATACAAGTTGAAAAATATCTACAGATTAACGAGGAATACAAAGGTTCACCAGAACTACAAAAAAAGATTTTAATATCTAATTTTCAGAGTAATATCATGTTTTATTTAAGTCTTCCTTATATAATTTTTAATATAAATAAATGGTGTAAACGATATGGTTCTAAAAAAGTGAATAAAATTAAAATAACAAAAAAAATAATTACAAGTAAACTCAATAAAGCTGAATTTATTTCAATGATAAAAAATGGTAATCTATAAAAAAAAAATGAGTGAAATAAATACAACTCCTCTAGTCTCCATTTGCATACCCACTTATAATGGTGCTAAATATATTGAAGAAACTATTGAATGTGCAATAAATCAGACATATCAAAACATCGAAATTATCATTTCAGATGATCAATCGACAGATAGTACACTAAAAATATGTAATTCTTTTGCTCTAAAAGATGATAGAATTACAGTTTTTCAAAATAAAAAAAATTTAGGTTTATTAAGAAATTGGTGCGAAGTGATAGATCAGACTAGTAAAGAATCAGATTGGATAAAATTTTTATTTCAAGATGATTTAATGGATAAAACAACTGTTGAGAAAATGATTACTAGTGCCATAAATAGTAATGTTGATTTTGTACTATGTAATAGAGAATACATATTTGAAAAAAATGTATCAAAAAAAGTTCAAAAAGGTTATGATCAAATACCTAAAACTGGAGGGGTTTTTACCGCAAGTAAAAAATATACACCAGATGAAACAGCTCTTTTAATTAAGAATCATTTTTTACACAACTGCTTAGGTGAGCCTCCTTGTATTTTTTTCAAGAAAAGCAAATACAAACACTCAGATTATCCTTCTGAATTTATTCAATTAATTGATTATGCATTTATTTTAGAAAAAATTATTGATAATGATTTCTACTTCATTAACGAAAAACTAATTAAATTTAGAGTACACAACACTTCGCAATCATATAAAAACACGAAGGAGGGATCAATCTCGAAAGAAGCAATTCATAAAAAAATACTTGTTCATTATTATGAAAAAATAAAAATATGCCATATTATCTTAAACAATCCTAAATACAATAAAATAAAGAAGGCTATAGGGGGGAAATCAATCCGAATTATTAGCAACTTTCTTGTAAACAGATCTTTATATAAAAATATTGAAAATGCAGAGGAAGTTGCACAATTTTTTAAATCAACGGAACTTAAAAAAGATATCTATCACGAAAAAATGACAAACTATATATATTTAAAATATGTTGTGAAAAAAATAATGTCAACACAAATAAGAAACAAATATCGCATCTAGTTTTATTATGAAAAAAATTATACTTGGACTTCCTCAAACATTTAGTTTGTATGCTGCAATCAAAAAAAACCTTGAATTTCATGGTTTTGAAGTCATAGATATAAGTTACCCCAATCATACTTTTAAATATAAAAATTTTAGACAGCGTATTGTAAATGCACTAAGAAAAGTGTTTTTGAAGGACAAACATTATAAGAACACACTGATTTTTAATCATTACAAAAAAGAAATACTGCAAACCTTACATACTATTGAAACACCTACTGATTATGCTCTATTGATACGAGCAGATGTATATCCTAAAGGAGTGCTTAAGCTGATCAAACAGAAAACAAAAAAAATGGTCGCCTACCATTGGGATGGACTGGATAGATTTCCTCAAATTTATGATTATCTTAAATATTTTAAAAGGTTTTTTGTTTTTGATAGTAAGGATTTAAAAAAAACAGAATTAGCGCTTTTACCCACCACTAATTTTGCATTTGACTATGACAGTAATATCCAAATAAAAGCCCCTGAATATGATGTGTTTTTTATTGGTTCGTTCCTTCACCAAAGGATGCATAAAATTGAATACTTTATAAAAAAGGCAACTTCATTAAATCAGAAGGTAAACTTCATTATTCACTATAGTGAGAAAATTGATTCAAAGAAATTTCCTTTGAAAGAAATAAAATACACGGATACCCATCTTACTTATCAGGAAAACATCAAACATTTAAAAAACGCTACAATCGTTATTGACTTTTTAAACGAAACGCATCATGGCTTATCTTTTAGAACTTTTGAAGCGATGTATTATGGAAAAAAATTAATTACCAACAATCCATTGATTAAAGAATATGAATTTTATCACCCAAATAATATTTTTGTTTGGGACGGGGAAAACCTAGAAGGATATGAAGCGTTTATTAAAATTCCTTTTTCACCTATTGCTCCAAAATTAATTGAGAAATATAGTTTTAAAAACTGGATCAATTACATCTTAGATATAAAGCCATATATACCTATTATACATCCTGATTAGGGGTGTTCAATACAGCAGAATACACTTCCTCATATTCTTTTGCTGTTTGTTCCCAAGTAAATTTTTTAGACCATGCAATGATTCGGTCCTTTTTAGTAAGATCTAATTCATAGTCAATCATTCCTTTTTGAAAAACAGCTAACATATCTTCTGGTGAAAAAGACCTAAAAAAGTAGGATTCCTTCCCTCCTATTTCTGGCAAACTCGTAAGATTAGAACAAAAAACGGGTTTTCCATAACGCATCGCTTCTATTACCGGTAATCCAAAACCTTCTGATAATGACGGAAATAAGAAAGCTTTACAGTTTGTATAATACCACTGTTTCTCTTCTTCTGAAATAGTACCTATAATTTTAACTTGTATTTCAACGCCCAATTTTTTGGCTTCAGAATTGATAAATGTTAAATAAGTTAAGTCGGAAAGTACTCCTGCAATTATTAACGTATAATCTGTCTCTATTAACAAAGACAAAAGCACATGAAAATTTTTTTTTGGAACCATGGCACCTATAGTAAATAGAAAGTTTTCTTCTTTAATTTTTAATTTTGAAATATCATAATTAACGATCCGAGTTCCATTATAAATGACTTTAATTGGTTTCCCTTTTAACTTTAAATATTTGTTCACATCATTCAAAACAAAATTTGAAATAACAATGATATAACGAACCTTATCTATTAAACCTTGGACTTTCTTTAACTTTTTATTTTTCTTTTTCTGTGATTTATTTGTGTACAAGAAGTTTAAATCATGGATGGTCAATACTACAGGAACTTTTCCTGAAGGAAGATAATTGACATCTTGATGCGTCGCATGCCACAAATCTGCTTTTTTAACTTTAACTCCAAACAATTTATGATACCATTTTGGCTGAATCGTTTTATCTATATTTCCTCCAAAAAAATGATATTTATTATTTCCTTTTAAAGATAACATCAATTGCTCACAGAAAGTGAATAAACCAATATTTTTATATTTCATTCTTTCTATGTCAATATAAATAACTGGTTTTTTTATCATGAATTCTTTCTTTTTAATTTAACAAAGTTAAAACTATTAATAATAATTACATTACTTTTATTTTTATTAAACTACTACTTAATGAAATCTAATAAAAAACTCAGAATATTCATTGGTTTACCTGAATCTTTTGAAGTAAATAAATTAATTGAAACAAACCTGGAATTATTAGGATTTGAAGTCATTAATATTTCTTTTCCTGAACATCATAAAATACACAAAACGTTTTTAACAAAAATTAAATACATCTATCGTAAACATATATTAAATGATAGAAACTATAAAAGTATTTTAAAATTTGAACCCTATAAAACTAAAATTCACCAGCAGATTGATAATTTAGTTGGCACTGCAGATTACACGTTACTTTTCAGGGCAGATATTTATCCTTTAGAAACTATTTTAAAACTTAAAAGTAAATCTAATTCTATGGTAACATATCACTGGGACGGTTTGCATAGATTTCCTGCGATAGATAAACGCATTCCATATTTCGATCGTTTTTTTGTATTTGACCCCAAGGATGTCGACAAATCATTTTTACCAACGACAAATTTTTATTTTGATTCCGAAAATGACAATGGTGAAAAAAAACCCATTTATGATCTCTATTTTATGGGGAGTTTTGTTACTAAAAGAATGTCACGTATTGAAGAATTTTTAAATAGCGTAAAGGCTTTAAATCTTACCAACTACTTTCATGTTTTTAGTACAAACCTAAAAAAACAACAACAGTTTCCGCATCCTGAAATACACTATACTTCCTCTCATATTAGCTATAGAGAAAATATTGAAAATATTAAAAAAGCAAAAATTATTATTGATTTTTTAAACGGAGCACACGAAGGACTTTCTTTCAGAGTCTTTGAATGCATTCAGTTTGATAAAAAACTGATCACCGATAATGCAACAATTAAAAACTATGCTTTTTATCACCCAAATAATATTTTTATTTGGGACGGAAATAATATTGAAGATTTAAAAGTTTTTCTCACTCTTGAATATCAAACCCTCGCAAAAATTAAAGAAACTTACTGTTTTAGTAATTGGATTAAATACATATTAAACCGACCTACTTTTATACCGATTACTTTAACGTCGGACTAGCAAAATAAATTGGCCGTAAACAAAAAAAACAACTATTCAAGCACCCTTAGTTATAAAATAGGGCAATGATAATATTAATATATTTTTTTATAATAGGTTTAATTTATTTTCTAAAAAAATCTATAAAGATTGGTAGACGCGCATCACATTCTTAGCTATTTCTTCGTCATTAAACTTCTGAACAAATTCAAAACCTTTTTCAATCATCGTAGAAGATAATTTTGGATCTGATAAAACACTCTTAATTGCTGTTGTTAATTGCATACTATCATTTGGTTTCACATAAATAGAATCTGGTCCACCAGCTTCAGAAAAGCAACTTCCTGTACTTGTAATTACTGGTGTTTTGGAATATAATGCTTCAATAATAGGGATTCCAAAACCTTCAAAAATACTTGGATATACAAAAACAGTTGCCAACTGGTAGATTGCAGCCAATTCTGACAGGCTTACGCCATTTAAAAAAAGAACTTTATCTTGTAATTGTTCTTTTTTAACATAGGCATCTATTACTTTAAAGTAAGAAGTTTTAGAGCCTACAACGACTAAAGGTATGTCTAATTTCTCTATCGATTTAATTAATGATAAGAGATTTTTACGTTCATTTATGGCACCTACATTTAAAACAAATTTTTCTGGTAGCTTAAATTTCAATGCAACCGGTTCTTTAAAATTAGCAGATTTTTCTTCTTTAAAAACAGGATGGCAGCCTTGGTATATTACCTCAATTTTTGCTTCGTCAATTTTTAAGTATTTTACAATATCTCTTTTTGTTTGTTCGCTAATAGCAATAATTTTATCAGCATTTATTGCGGAAAATTTTACTTTTTTAAGATGTATCACCCTGTCAAAAAAAGAATATAATTTAGGAAATCTAATGAAAATCAAATCGTGTATTGTAACCACTTTTTTAATAGAAGACCTCTGAATTCCCTTTGGGATCTCTCCAGTTAAACCATGAAAAACCTCGATAGCATCTTTTTCTAATTGAGAAACGATGGGGCCTTGTCTCCATATTGAAGAAAGGGATTTCCAAATTTTAGTATTTGGTAAAACTTCTGAAATATTATTTTTCTTTTGAAGTCTATTTACTTTTTTAGGTTTTGGATTGTACAAATTGTAACTGTTCTCTGGATAGAATTCTGATAAAATTCTCACCAAATCTCTACCATAATTCCCCAAACCGGTGATGTTATGATAAATACGCTTTGCATCAAACCCTATTTTCATTTCGCCTTTTTGTTTAATAAGAACAATTTAATATATCTAGATAAAACACCATAAGATTGGGTTTTTGCAAAAATAAAACCTGCACAACCATCTAGAAAACCAAGCTTAAGAAAGTAATGTTTTACAAATCTAGCCAAGGGTTTAATAATAAAATGAAAAAAAGTAACAGAAGCTCTCCCTGTGTCAAATAATTCTTGAGATTTTAATTCAGAATATTTATGTAGTTTATTTATGTAATGATTATAATCTCTAAAAGTATAGTGTTCTATTTGTTTTTTTAGAGCGCCAATTTTTCCATTAAAGACTATTTTTTCATGAACAAAAGCACCATCATATTTACAAAATTCTTTTAAAAAAAGTCGAATAACTTTATCATTTTGAACCCCTCCAAATTTAATTTTCTTTCCAGCAAAGTGAGTTCTTCTTTTGATATCGAACCCAACAAAATCTTTAGGTCTCTTAACAGCTTCTATAATTTCTTTTTGCAATTCTGGAGTAACTCTTTCATCTGCATCTAAAATGTAAATCCAAGAATAGGATGCTTGCTGAATCGCAAAGTTTTTTTGAGAAGAAAAATCATCAAACTTTCGTTTGATGATTTTTACATGAAACTTCTCAGCTATTTCTATTGTTTTGTCATTACTATAAGAATCAATGACAATAATTTCATCTGCAAAACTTACAGATTTTATAGCATCTTCTATATAAATTTCTTCATTTAGAGTAGGAATAATCGCAGTAATTTTTGTCATACTTTTTTTAAATCTTAAACAGCAACATCATACTCACGCAACGCGTCGTTCAATGAAGTTTTTTTGTTGGTACTTTCTTTTCTTTTTCCAATAATCAATGCACAAGGCACATTGAACTCTCCTGCAGCAAATTTCTTTGTATAGCTTCCTGGAATTACAACAGATCTTGCTGGGACTACCCCTTTCATTTCAACAGGTGCATCCCCCGTAACATCTATAATTTTAGTACTCATCGTTAATACAACATTTGCACCTAAAACTGCTTCCTTTTCTACTCTTACACCTTCTACAACAATACATCTAGAACCTATAAAAGCACCGTCTTCGATAATAACAGGAGCTGCTTGTAATGGTTCTAAAACACCACCAATACCAACACCTCCAGAGAGATGAACGTTTTTACCAATCTGTGCACAAGAACCAACTGTAGCCCAAGTATCAACCATCGTTCCTTCGTCTACATAAGCACCAATATTTACATAACTTGGCATTAAAATAGTTCCTGGAGAAAGATAGGATCCTTGACGAGCAGATGCTCCAGGAACAACACGAATTCCTTTTGCAGCATAATCTGTTTTCAAAGGCATTTTATCATGATATTCGAAAATACCTGCTTCTAAAGTTTCCATTTTTTGAATTGGAAAATACAAAACAACTGCCTTCTTCACCCATTCATTTACTTGCCAACCACCATCTACTGGCTCTGCAACTCTCAAAGCGCCTTCATCTAATAAATCAATAACTTTTCTAATCGTATTAATTGTCTTTTCCTCTTTTAGCAGATCTCGATTATCCCAAGCTGACTCTATAATTTTTCTAATATCTTTCATACTAATAAATTAATTTACGCAAATATAAATCTATCTACAAAAACAGAAAAGCTAAGATACCTTTTTTTAATAGATATTTCTGATTTGTTTAAAAAACGTATTTTTGTAAAAACAATTGTAGATGGCTAGAATTTTAGCAATAGATTTTGGAAAAAAAAGAACGGGAATTGCCGTTACAGATGAGTTGCAAATAATTGCATCCGGTTTAACAACTGTAAATACGGAGGAATTAATTTCTTTTTTAACAGCGTACATCTCTAAAAACAAGGTCGCACTTTTTTTAGTTGGGAAACCAAAACAAATGAACAACACTGATAGTGAAAGCGAAGCTTTGATAGTACCTTTTTTAAAAAAACTTGAAAATAAAATTCCTCAAATCCCTTTTTTAAGAATTGATGAACGCTTTACATCTAAAATGGCATTTCAAACAATGATTGACAGTGGAATGAATAAGAAACAACGCAGAAACAAGGCGATGGTTGATGAAATTAGTGCGACCATTATTTTACAATCATATTTATATAATAAATAGTTTTATTGGGCTCTCAATATTTGTATTTTTGCAAACATTAAAAATAAAGAAATGATTTTACCAATAGTTGCCTACGGAGATCCCGTTTTACGAAAAGTTGCTGTAGAAATAAATGCGGATTACCCTGAATTAAATACCTTGATTGCAAACATGAAAGAAACCATGTACAATGCTTCTGGTGTTGGCTTAGCAGCACCTCAAATAGGTAAAGCAATTCGCCTATTCCTAATTGATGCTTCTCCTTTTGCTGAAGACAAAGAATTGTCTAAGAAAGATAGAGATGTTTTGGAAGGTTTCAATAGAGTTTTTATAAACGCGAAAATCCTGAAAGAAGAAGGAGAAGAATGGGTGTTTAATGAAGGATGTTTGAGTATTCCTGATGTAAGAGAAGATGTCTATCGTCAGCCAGAAATCACGATTGAATACCAAGATGAAGATTTTAAAACGCATACAGAAACTTTAAATGGCTTAGCTGCTAGAGTTTTTCAACATGAGTATGACCATATCGATGGAATTTTATTTACAGATAAACTTTCTTCCTTAAAGAAAAGATTGATAAAAAAGAAATTAGATAATATTTCTAAAGGGAAAATTAATTCAGAGTATCGAATGCGCTTCCCAAATGCTAAAAAAGGTAAATAGTCAAAAAAAAAACAATGGAATTTAATACAATTATATCAGTAACGGGTAGACCAGGATTATTTCAGATAATCTCTCAATCAAAAAATGCAGTAATTGCAGAGTCTTTGATAGAAAAAAAACGTTTGGCAATTAATGCTACTCAAAACGTAAGTCTTTTAGAAAATATTGCAATCTACTCCTACGAAGAAGATGTGCCTTTGCTGGATATCTTTACATCTATGTTTGAAAAAACAGCAGGTAAAGAAGCAATTTCTCACAAAGAAAATAGCAAACAATTAACTGCTTTTTTTGCTGAAGTTTTACCAAACTATGATGACGAAAGAGTCTACGCATCAAACATTAAAAAAGTAATTCAGTGGTTTAATATATTAGTAAAGGCGGGAATGGATTTTTCTAAAGTGGAAGAAGTTTCTAAAGAAAGTGTAAAAGAGTAAATAGATTTTTATAATTAGTAGCAGTTTACTGTCTTAGCTGGCAGTTTTCAGTGTCACGTTTTAATTTTTACAACTTAGAAACTCATAAATGAATTCTAGAAAAGAGCAATTAAAAGCTTTTAACCGTTTGTTAGATATCATGGACGAACTTCGAGAGAAGTGCCCTTGGGATAAAAAACAAACCCTAGAAAGTTTACGTCATCTTACTATTGAAGAAACTTATGAGCTAGGCGATGCTATTTTAGATAATGATTTACCAGAAATTAAAAAGGAATTGGGCGATGTACTCTTACACATCGTATTTTATGCAAAAATTGGTAGTGAAAAAGAAGCGTTTGACATTGGTGATGTTGCCACCGCTATTTCTGACAAATTAATACACCGACATCCTCATATTTATGGTGATGTAGTTGTTAAAAATGAAGAAGAAGTAAAACGTAATTGGGAACAACTAAAACTAAATGAAGGCAGTACTTCTGTTTTAGAGGGTGTTCCAAAAAGTTTACCTGCAGTTGTAAAAGCGGCTAGAATTCAAGAAAAAGTTGCTGGAGTTGGTTTTGACTGGGAAAAACCCGAACAAGTGTGGGAAAAAGTACAAGAAGAACTCTCAGAGTTAAACGAAGAAATAAAAGCAGGTAACAAAGAGAATACAGAAAAAGAATTTGGAGACGTATTATTTTCTATGATAAATTACGCACGTTTTATTGGAGTTAACCCTGAAAATGCTTTAGAAAAAACAAACAAAAAATTCATCAATCGTTTTCAATATCTAGAAAAAGCGGCTAAAAAAGAAGGCAAAGAACTTTCTGACATGTCTTTGACTGAAATGGACGTGTATTGGGAGAAATCTAAAGCGTTTTTTAAATAATAAAAAACTTTGTTCCTATAAATTTCAGACGTCAGAAGATTTAAAAAACCAACGAGGCCCTTGTTGTAAACCCTATTTTTTCTTTGAATACAACTTCGATTCTAAAAACCCCATCCCATATCCTAAAAATTGAGTTAAGGAAGTAAACATACTTAAAAATGCAACATATAGATTTTTATTTTTAAATAAAGAATCTAAGAAGATTAACAAGAAATAGTATCCGTAGAAATATAATAACTGATCATAACCAAAAATTATTAAAATGATACTGACATCAATTCCTATAATGAACAAAGAAGGAAACCAATAGGTTAGTTTTGCTGTTTGCGGATATTTTTTATTCAAAATTGGTCTTGCCGTTCCAAAACCGAATGTTTGTTTAAAAAATTGTTGAACAGAACTTCTCCTTTTATGGTAGACAAATGCTTTTTCAATCAATTGCGTTTCAAAATCATTTTCCCACAAACGAAACGTTAAGTCGATATCTTCTCCATTTTTCATTTTAGAAAAACCTTTTGTTTTATTAAAAGCTCTCTGCGACATCCCAAAATTGAAACTTCTTGGTTGAAACTTCCCTATCGCTTGTTTTAGTCCACGAATTCCGCCAGTAGTTAACAAGGAAGTCATAGAATAGTTAATTGCTTTTTGAAGCGAAGTAAAACTTTTATGCGCTGCATCAGGTCCTCCAAAAGCGTCTGTAAAATGAGTTACTAAACTTTTTTTTACTTCAGATAAATATTGATTTGGAAGCACAACATCTGAATCTAAAATAATAAAATAAGTGCCAGATGCATTTTGCATTCCAAAATTTCGGCTTGCTCCTGCACCACTGTTTTCTTGAAAAAAATATTTTAAAGGAAGCTGACTTTTATATTTTTCAACAATGACATCACTTTTCTCGGTAGAACCGTCTTCAATAATCAGCACCTCAAAATCATCAGAGAAATCTTGTTTTGTAAGACTTTCTAATAGTTCGTCAATTTCGTTTGGACGATTGTAGACAGGGATTATTAAAGAAAATTTAAGTTTCAAAGTTTGAGCGTTTCAAAATTAAGTAGTTTTTAAACGATATTGTAAATGTAGAAAAATTAAAAAAATTGAAAGATTTTATTTCTAAAAACTTTCCTCTTTAAAAATGCTTTTTATTATTTTGTATCCTGAAAGCTGACAAACAAGTTTAGCCCTGATTGAGCGGTCTGTTTGAGCTCTCCCGCTTTTGGGCGGGAAGCGAGTGGCGAAAGCAGGAAAAGCTTCAAAAAAAAATTATTCGAACCTCTCCATAACGGCATCACTTACCCCCATATTGGAGAATCCGCCATCATGAAATAAATTCTGTAAGGTTACTTTTTTTGTCAAATCTGAAAACATAGAAATCGTATAATCTGCACACTCTAGTGCCGTTGCATTTCCTAGTGGACTCATTTTCTCTGAGTAGGTGATAAAACCATCGAATCCTTTTACACCTGTTCCAGCTGTTGTTGGCGTTGGCGATTGGGAAATTGTATTGACCCGTACTTTATGATCTCTACCAAAAAAATAGCCAAAACTTCGAGCAATAGACTCTAAATAAGCTTTATTATCTGCCATATCATTATAATCGGGGAAGGATCTTTGTGCGGCCATATAAGTCAGGGCAACGATAGATCCCCATGCATTCATGGCTTCTTTTTTGTATAAAACATTTAATAATTTATGGAAAGAAACAGCAGAAACATCCCAGCCTTTTGCGGTAAAATCATAGTTTGGATCTGTATAGGACTTCCCTTTTCTAACATTTACGGACATGCCTATTGAATGTAAAACAAAGTCGATTTTACCGCCTAAAATCTCCATAGATTTTTCTACTAAGTTTTCTAAATCATCGATAGAAGTTGCATCTGCAGCAATAATTTGTGAACCTGTTTTTTTTGCCAAAACATCTAATTCTCCCATTCTCATTGCAGCCGGTGCATTTGTTAACACAAATTCCGCGCCTTCTTCATGGGCTCTTTGGGCAGTTTTCCAAGCAATTGAATGTTGGTTTAAAGCGCCAAAAATAATTCCTTTTTTTCCTTTTAATAAATTGTACATGGTCGTAGATTGGTTGTTTGGTTGTTGGAACTTACTTCTTGTTTATACAACTAACGCAACAATTCTTTTGCGTGCGTAAGTGCTGTTTCAGAGATGTCTTTTCCACTTAACATTTCTGCAATTTCAATAATCCTTTCGTCTGTTGATAATTGCTTCAAGTTGGTCGTAGTAACTCCGTTTATTTCTTCTTTATATACTTTGTAATGATGGCTTCCTTTTGCTGCAATTTGTGGTAAATGTGTAATTGCAATTACTTGCATATCGTTACTCATTTGCTGCATTATAGCAGCTATCTTATTGGATACTTCTCCAGAAACTCCTGTATCAATTTCATCAAAAATGATGGTAGGCAATTGTGTATTTGCTGATAATACTTTTTTAACAGTCAACATAATTCTTGATAATTCTCCACCAGAAGCTACTTTCTTTAACGCACCAAAGTTTCCTCCTTTATTTGCTGAAAACAGGAATTCTAATGCATCTTTCCCATTGGAATGATACGTATCTGTTGGGGTTATATTGATAGAGAAACGAGCGTTTTCCATTCCTAAATCCATTAATAAATCTTGTAACTCTTTCGTTAATTTTGGTGTGGCATGATTTCTTGCGCTAGAAATTAAGCCGGCAACTTTATCTAATTTTTTTATAACTAAAGCTATTTCGTTTTGTTTTTCTTGGATTAGCTCGTTTGCAGTTGCTACTTGCCCTACTTTGTTTGAGAGTTCTTCAATAATTATGAGGAGCTCTTGATTAGAATGTACTTGATGTTTCTGCTGTAAATTATACAACAATTGCAATCGATCATTAATTTCTGCTACTTCATTCGGATTGAAATCTACATGTTCATTGGCAGTCTCTAATTCTGCAACAATATCATCCATTTCAATTTTCACAGAAGTAATTCTTTCGGAAATATTTTGATATTCTTTAGAGAAAGAGGCTATTTTAGTAAGTCTATTTTCCAAGGTATTTAGTAAACTCTGGACTCCAATTTCCTCCGTATTTGTAATTCCGATGGCCTCAGATAAATTACTTTTTATTTCTTCAATGTTATTTAATTTTTCTATTTTATCTTCTAGAATTTGTTGTTCATCAACTTGAATACTTGCAGCTTCTAGTTCTTTAAACAAGTGCAAATTATAATCATATTGTTGATTTGCTTCAAGCTGTTTTGCTTCTAATTGGGCCTGTTCTTTTTTTAAGTTATTTAGCTGAATATACCCCCTTTTATAGGACTCAATTCTTTCTTTATTTTTTGCCAACGCATCAATAATAGAAAACTGAAAATTCGTGTCAGACAGCTGTATGGTTTGATGTTGCGAATGCACATCAATCAATTTAGATCTCAATTCATTTAAAACAGCGAGCGTAACGGGCGTATCATTTACAAAAGCTCTTGATTTACCAGAGGGCAAAATCTCTCTTCTAATAATAGTTTCTGCTTCGTAATCTAAATCTAGTTCCTTAAAAAAATCTTGTAGCTGATAGTTAGAAATTGCCACTTTTGCTTCTACAATACATTTATTGGAAGTGTCTTTTAGTGAAGATAAATCTGCTCTGTTCCCTAAAACCAAACCTAAAGCACCTAAAAGTATGGACTTTCCTGCTCCTGTTTCCCCCGTAATAATGGACAATCCTGAAGAGAAATCAATAGATAAATGATTGATTAATGCGTAGTTATTGATGGAAAGTTGTGTTAACAAATCGGCTAATTTTTAGAAAAATAAAATTAGTGAAAATTGCATCAAAATTAATGTTTTATTTAATATTTCTCCACTTAGAATTATTGTTTGGAGATATTTTCTTGAGTACTTGCGTAAGTTTATTTTGATTTCTTGTAACAGGACCATCAGAATATATATTTACAATTTCGTCTGCTTTTGCATCAAAAAACAAACGAATTAAATAGTTACCCACCGTTTTGTTATAGATCTTTTCCAAAGAGATTACAGCATTTCCTATCGTCTGTTTTGCAGTTTTTTTGTTGTTAGAAAAAGTATCAAATCCTTTTCTATGATAGTTATAAGTTGCCGATCTAAAGGCTGTTAATTTTGGTGATAAAAAATTATCTATTAATGAAAAACGATTCTGTTTTCCTACTACATTCTGCCAAGCACCTAAGCCACTTTGCTGTGCTTGCAACATTACATTCTGAGCTTCTTTTAAATAAGCTTCTCCTCCATTCTTTTTAAAAGTATCTGCATCTGCACCAAGAATAACATTCATATAAAAAACGATGGTAGAAATTAGATTACTATCAAATGAGTTTTTATTATAAATTAATGGATCGAACTCATTGTATTTAAAGTTAAAATCATTGTCTTTTAAGTTTAATATAGGCGTTGCATAAGTCGCACCAAAAACGGGTCTAGTAGATTGAATTTGTATTGTTGAAGTAAAAGTATTTGCATCTCTAGAAGTTATTATGATGGTTAGAGCACAGTCTATTCTTTCAGCAGGTTTTACGCTTTCATCCGTCCATTCTGTTTGATTTATAAACTCTGACAACGATTTTTGTAGGGTTTTAAAAACCTGAGTATTTGAGCCTTGAACTTGATTATAATTGACCGTAACCAAACAATTTAATTCTTGTGATTGGGTTAAAGAAACTGAAAATAAGATCAGAAAAAAGAATATAAGTTTATGCATTTTTTTTAGATTTTATATTTTTAAAAACTGGAAATAAAACAAAAAAACGAGAACTTTCTATACGCTCTTCATTCAAATTCTATTTATTCATGATCCCCAATGCTAATTACGATTTCATTCATAATATCTTTCGCAACAGCCAATTTCGATTTTAATTTAAAAGATTTTTCTTTCAAATTTTTATCAATGATCGTAATTTTATTTGTGTCTGTCGCAAAACCAGCTCCTTCATCTTGTAAAGAGTTTAATACGATTGCGTCTAATTTTTTTCTCTTTAGTTTACTTTTTGCGTTTTCTAACTCGTTATCAGTTTCTAATGCAAAACCAACTAAAAACTGCTGTTGTTTTATTTCACCCAAAGAAGCTAAAATGTCTTTAGTAGGTATTAACTCAATATTTAACGTAGCATCCTTCTTTTTTATTTTCTGGGTAACTATATTTTTTGGTTTATAATCTGCAACTGCAGCAGAAAGAATCGCAATATCTACCTGTTTAAAATAGGCATGCGCAGCTTCGTACATTTCTTCAGCAGATACTACATCTATTTTTTTTATTAAAGCGTTTTTTGTTTGCTGATGACTTGGGCCTGAAATTAAATAGACCTCAGCACCTAAATTAGCAGCTGCTTCTGCAATTGCAAAACCCATTTTGCCAGAAGAATGATTTCCAATAAAACGAACAGGGTCTATTGCTTCGTATGTTGGACCAGCAGTAAGTAGCAATTTTTTTCCTTTTAAAGGCAAAGATGATAAAATATCTTTTTCTATAAAGGAAACAATATCAGCAGGTTCCGCCATTCTACCTTCTCCCACTAAACCACTTGCTAACTCTCCAGAAGTTGCCGGAATAATTGTGTTTCCAAAAGATTTTAAGGTAACTAAATTTTCTTTTGTAGAAGGGTGAATGTACATATCTAAATCCATTGCAGGAGCAAAATAAACAGGACATTTCGCTGATAAATAGGTTGCCAACAATAAGTTATCACAAGTTCCATTGGCCATTTTTGAGAGCGTATTTGCTGTTGCTGGCGCAACTACAAAATAATCTGCCCAAAGCCCCAAATCTACATGATTATTCCATTGTTCATTTTCATCTTCTATATTATAAAAAGCAGAGTGAACAGGGTTTTTCGAAAGTGTAGAAAGTGTGAGAGGTGTTATAAAGTCTTTAGACGCAGGAGTCATAATAACTTTGACTTCTGCGCCTGATTTTATAAATAAACGAACTAAACTTGCTGTTTTGTATGCAGCAATTCCAGCAGTAATTCCTAAAAGAATTTTTTTACCACTTAAAACAAACATTATTCAGTGTCTGGGTTTCTAAAATACACTTTATTGTTTAACCATTCTTCAACTGCAATCGCTGTTGGTTTTGGTAATCTTTCGTAAAATTTAGAAACTTCAATTTGTTCTTTATTTTCAAAAACTTCTTCTAAGCTATCATTAAAAGTTGCAAACTCTTCTAATTTATCAACCAATTCTTTCTTTAAGTCACCACTTACTTGATTTGCTCTTTTAGCAATAATAGAAATAGCTTCATAAATATTTTGTGTAGGAGCTTCTATTTCATTTTTATCATAAGTAATCGTACTCAATACTGCTTTTGTGTCTTTGTAATCCATAATTCGTTTATTTCTTTTGTGAACTTTTAAATTCTTTTTGTTTTGCAAATATCGCTGCTACCTCTTTTTCTGTTGCATCTAAAGTCGCTAACATTTCATTAGAAGCTTCCATAAATTTAGATTCAGGAAAGTTTCTTTTAAGTTTTTCGTATGCTTCAATAGCGTCTTTAATACGTTCCGGTTTTCTTCTTACTGTACTTTTTAAAACAAAATCGTGCGCCGCTTTTAATCGGTAATAATACGCTTCCTCTTTAAATTCTGAACCTAAATAATCTGACAATAAATTATCAAAAGCCTGAATTGCAGATTTATAATTTCTTAAATCATAATCAGCTGTTCTGTAATAGGTTTTTGCAATTTCGAAAGATTTCTTTTGAAGCTTATATCTTAATTCTTTATAGTGGGTATTTGCCTCTTCAATTTTATCAGAATCTGGATAAGTATCAATAAATGTTTGAAAAGCTTCTAAAGCTTTCTTTGTATCTGTTGCATCTAAACTAAAACGTGGTGATGCTAATTTATAACTATAAGCAGATAAAAAAGAGGCTTCTTCTTTCTTTGAACTTTTAGGATAATTTTTAGCGAATCGATCAAAATAATAACCAGAAGTACTATAACTTTTCTCATTAAAATTTGATTGAGCAACCATAAACTGGATTCGTTCCATTTGAGGTTTTCCTCTGTAGGTTGGTGTAATTTTCTCGAACAAACGCAAAGCTTTATTGTACTTATTACTTTCGTACATTTTGGTCGCCATTTTATATTGCTCTTCGGCGATACCTTTGTTTAATACTTTCTGATATTCACCACAGGAGAATAAGACAAGTGAAAACATCAATAAACACGCTAAATTTTTAATTTTTTGCATCGTGCAAAATTAGTGATTAAATATGGATTAATAAAACGTTTTTTTACACAGTAAATTGTGCAGTACAATTATCTACAAAAAACCTTTGTAAAGCGATTAATTGTTACTAAAGATTTGTTAATATTATTTCAATTTTTTGAAGTCGTTTTTTTAAAAATTGGTAAGCGCTTCTTTTTTATGGTTTCAGACAGGGTCAATCACTAAAAATCTAAAACAAATTTACTTATTTTGGCACTCAACGCGGCACTTGCTTTTACTAAAGGCAAACGAACTTCATTACTACAAATAGTTAACACTTGTAAAACTTCTTTTATTCCTGCAGGATTATTTTCTTCAAAAATATAGTCTACAATATCCATCATTTTATAATGAAGTGCATAACCTTCTTTATTATTCCCTTGCAATCCATGATTGATCATGGTAGAAAACTGCTTTGGAAATGCTTGTCCAATAACAGAAATTACTCCAGCACCACCTGCTAAGACAACGCCTAATGCTAGATCATCATCTCCAGATATAATTAAAAAATCTGCTGGCTTGTCTTTTAATAAAGTATAATATTGTTGTTTATTATTTCCTGCTTCTTTAACGGCTACAATATTATCGAAATCTTTTGCCAAACGTAAAGTAGTAGCGGGCTCCATGTTTTTAGCAGTTCTGCCAGGTACATTGTACAAAATTATAGGTAGATCTGTTGCTTCTGCAATGGTTTTAAAATGCTGATAAAATCCTTCCTGAGTTGGTTTACTGTAATAGGGTGCTACAGAAAGAATTCCATCCAAACCTGTAAAGTCTCTTGTTTTTAATTCTGCAACAACCAACCCCGTATTATTACCTCCAACACCTAAAACCAAAGGCAAACGACTGTTATTTGTATTGATAATAACCTGTATGATTTCTTGCTTTTCTGCGGCTGTAATTGTACCACTTTCACCGGTTGTACCATTAATAACTAGATAGTCTGTTCCGTTTTCTATATTGTAGTTCACCAATTTTATAAGTGCATCAAAATCTACACTTAAATCTTTTTTAAAAGGGGTAATCAACGCAACTCCAGTTCCAATAAATTTCTGCATTTTATAATATTTTAAGGCCGTAAAATTACAATTTTAAGATGGATATTATTACTAAATTGTATCTTCTTACTAAGAATACACAACTTTATTCTTAAAGTTTAATTTTTTAATTTCTCAAGAATTTGAAGGTACTTTTTGAGTTCTAAAAGAAATTCGTCTATTTTAATAGCTGCTTCAGCAATTTCTAATTCATATAATTTTGAATTAACACCTGAAAAACCAGTTTTAAAACTAGCATTGGCTTGTGAAATTGCTTTTTCTAAATATAAATTTTTCACATCAAAATAACCAATTAATAAATCAAACGGTTGTGCTAAAAAAATCTGAAAATTAGGTTGTACAAAGGTGCCATTCCAATTCATATCTTTTTCTGAAAAATGTTTGTAGGAAAAAGCAGCTGATTTATCAAATTTCTTGAAACTATAGATTTTAGAATTTCTAACCCCAAGTATCGATTCAACTTTTGATTGTAACTCTGTTTTTGATGAAATTTCATCCGTAGTTAAAATACCAATGGTTATGATCTCTTTTTTAGAAACAGTGCTGTTTTCTTCTAATCTTGAAAGCATTTTATCAAACTTCCTTCTTATTCTAGCTTCTTTTAATTTGGATAAATTCATCAATTAAATTCGATTAACACCGCAAAAATAGGAATTATTTACTCTTAATTTATAATAAAATAAAACGATTTTTAGAAATTATACAAATACGATCAACACTTGGCATTCTATTCGATCAAGATGTATTAAGTAGGTCACTATTAAATTTTCAACAACTAACTTTATCGTTTTATTTATCAATCATTGTAATGAGTAATATTTTTTTTACAAATTTTTAAGATTAACTTCCGTAAAAATAAAAAATCGTTTTATTTTTACGGAAATCAAGTAACAGGGGTATCGATACAACAAACAAAAAAAAGTAAGATTCAAATTATCATTAAAAACTTTTTTTTTTAATTTATATACTTTTAACTTAATAACTTTTTAAACACACACATGTCAAAAAAATCAATCTTAAATAAAGAATCACTTACCTTTTTAGAGAAATACCTAAACAATGCTGCTCCAACGGGCTATGAATGGGAAAGTCAGAAAATTTGGATGAACTATTTAAAACCCTATGTAGATACTTTTATTACGGACACCTATGGTTCTGCTGTTGGAGTTATAAATCCAGATGCAAAATACAAAGTAGTGATCGAAGGGCATGCAGATGAAATTTCTTGGTATGTAAATTACATTTCAGATAATGGTTTGATTTATGTCATTAGAAACGGAGGTTCTGACCATCAAATTGCACCTAGTAAAATTGTAAATATCCACACTAAAAAAGGGATTGTAAAAGGAGTTTTTGGCTGGCCAGCAATTCACACAAGAGACAAAGCAAATGAAGAAGCACCAAAACCTGACAATATTTTTATTGATACAGGTTGTACAACCTTAAAAGAGGTGGAAGCCTTAGGCGTTCATGTTGGTTGTGTAATTACCTATCCAGATGAATTTCATATTTTAAACGGAGACAAATTTGTGTGTCGTGCTTTAGACAATAGAATGGGTGGATTTATGATTGCAGAAGTAGCTCGTCTACTAAAAGAAAATAAAAAAGAACTGCCTTTTGGATTGTACATTACAAATTCTGTACAAGAAGAAATTGGACTTCGTGGAGCGGAAATGATTACACAAACAATACAGCCAAATGTTGCTATTGTTACGGATGTTACGCATGACACTACCACACCAATGATAGACAAGAAAAAAGAAGGACTATTAGAAATGGGAAAAGGGCCAGTGATTGCTTATGCTCCCGCTGTACAACAAAAATTACGCGATTTAATCACAGAAACCGCAGTAGCTAAAAACATTCCTTTCCAACGTTCTGCGCTTTCTAGAGCAACAGGTACAGATACTGATGCTTTTGCATATAGCAATGGAGGTGTTGCGTCTGCATTGATTTCTTTACCTTTAAGATACATGCACACTACGGTTGAAATGGTGCATAGAGAGGATGTAGAAAATGTAATTAAAATGATTTATGAAACATTATTAAAAATAGAGGAAGGAGAAACCTTTTCTTATTTCAAATAATTAATTCAATGACACGAATTTCACAAGTTCTCATTCCTTTCTGTTTTTGAAGATTTGTGAAAATCTTGTCTTTTGCCATGGACGAGCTTATTGATATTTTAACCCCTGAAGGAACCCTAACAGGTACAAGAGCACTGAAATCTGAAGCGCATAAAAACGGTTGGTTTCATGCGACAGTTCATATCTGGCTATTTACTTCGGATGAAAAAATACTCCTCCAAAAGAGGGCACTGACAAAAAAAGTATTTCCAGGTTTGTGGGATATTTCTGTTGCTGGTCACATTGGTGCTGGAGAAGGAGTTTTAGCCTCTGCAAAAAGAGAAATTTTTGAAGAAATTGGTTTAAATATTAAAGAAAAAGACCTGATTAAAATAGGAACAAGAATCCACCAAGTTTCTCACGAAAATGGAATTCAGGACAATGAGTTTCATCATGTTTTTATAGGAGAATTGAAAGCTCCTATTTCAGGTTTAATCCCTCAGAAGGAAGAAGTTGCAGGCATTCAATTATTCGATTTAGACATTCTTAGAAACACAAAAAAGAATGAAAACATTTTGCTTTCTAGATTTCATGAGTATTATTGTACAGTGTATGATAAAATCAATGAGCATCTAAAAGGAGAGAAATAATAGTAAACGGACAAACTTTGAGCTACGGCTATATCACGAACTAATTAACGGGTTTTTCAAAAAATGAAGCAGGTAACTTACCTCGACTTACCAAGGGTAATGTAAATTCTGTAACAGGTTTTATAGAGGTCATTAGAACTCCATTTTGGTCTTTTTTATACCAAGTAATTTCTTTTGGCAATAACAACCCACTTACATCTTCCCATTGGTTATATTTAATAATAGTAACTGTATTAGAAACTTTTTTATCGAAAAAAGTAACGGTATAACCTAACCACTCCATTTGATAAGTTTCTGGGTGGTAATACACAAAATAATTATCGTCTGGCGAAGTTCCTTTCCCTGGTTTGAATGAGATTTTATATCCTGGATACTTTGTGTCTTCAAAAACCAAATCAGCTACTTTTTCATAACTAATTCCATCATCAGCTAACACAAAAGGCATTGCATAAAAATAAAAATATAAATTATAGTAAAAAGCAGGGTTCCCTTTAAAAGCTCCTTTTTTAACTTCATCTAACCATACTTCTTTTCCATCAAAACCTAAAGAGTATTTTGGTGTATTAACTACTGTTTTTCTAGAATGTAATGACACTGTATGCACTTCTTCTCCTTTATTAAAAGATAGTATTTGTGCTTTTTCCCAAGTAGTAATCCCTCCATGTTTTTCGAAAACTTTCCCTAATTCTACTGGAAAATTATCTTTTTTTTCTTCAATAATTGCTTCCTTATTTTTGTTCTTTTTTGATTCGTTTTTACAAGAAATTGCTAATACTATTATAAAGAATGAAAGTATTTTTTTCATAAGTTGATTTTCGTTTATTTTAATAGATAGTTATGTCGTTTTTTTGGAGAAAGTTTACAAAAAACCAAATTTTTAAATTTTTGATTGATAGGTAAATAAATCAAAATACCTTCCTTTTGTTACAATTAACTCATCATGTGTACCTCTTTCAACAATACTTCCAGATTCTATAACTAAAATTTGATCAGCTTGTTTTATGGTACTTAGTCGGTGGGCAATGACAATGGTCGTTCTATCTTTTACTAATTCAGACAAGCTTTTTTGAATTAAAGATTCACTTTCTGTATCTAAACTGGAGGTTGCTTCGTCTAAAATTATAATTTTAGGGTCTGCCAAAATTGCTCTAGCAATTGCCAATCGTTGACGCTGACCTCCTGAGAGTTTTACCCCTCTTTCTCCAATTAAAGTATCTAAACCTTTTTCAAAGCGATCCGTAAATTCATTAACATAAGCTGCTTTTACAGCATTTTGTAAATCTTCTTCGGAAGCATTGGGTCTTGGAAATAAAATATTTTCTTTGATGGTTCCTTCAAACAAAAATTCATCTTGTAAAACGACACCCAAATATTTCCTATAACTAGACAATTTTACTTTAGACATGTCTTGATTGTCAATGGTTATTTTACCTGATTTTGGATTTAAAAAGGTAGCAGACAAGCCCGCTATTGTAGATTTTCCAGAACCAGAACTTCCAACCAAAGCAGTTACAGAACCAGAAGGAACTTCAAAACTGATATTATTTAATACGTCTTTTCCTGCTTCGTAAAAAAAAGACACATCATCAAAAACAAGGGTTCCTTTCATGTTTTCTATAATAATTGACCTCTGTGGATCGTCTTTTTCGGCAGGCATATTCATTAATTCTTCGGTTCTATCCAGACCAGCAAGCGCTTCTGTTAATTGGCTACCAATATTACTCATTTGAACAATAGGCGCAATCATAAAACCTAACAGTAAGGTAAAGGAAAGAAAATTTCCAACAGTTAATTCGCCTGTCATAATTTTATAACCTCCAATTCCCATAATTCCTGTGGAAGCAATTCCTAATAAAAAAGTGGCAGAACTTGTCATAAATGCTGTTGCCGTTAAACTCTTTTTTACATTTTGAAACAACTTGTCTACACCTTTTTCAAAAGTTTCATTCTCTTGTGCTTCTGCATTAAAGGCTTTGATAACTCTCACCCCAGAGAGTGTTTCCGTTAACCTTCCTTTTACATCTGCACTTATAATGCCTCTGTTTCTAAAAATAGGACGTATGTATTTGAATGCTTTTAAAGCCACAAGGCCAAAAACTGCGATAGGAACCAACACAAAAAAGGTCATTGACGGACTTATTTGAATCAGTAAAATCATAGAAATTACTGCTGTAATTGTTCCCCCAACAAGTTGAACCAAACCGGTTCCTATTAAGTTTCTAACTCCTTCTACATCACTCATAATTCTAGAAACTAATGCACCAGATTTTGTGTTATCAAAAAAACTTATAGGCAAAGACACTACTTTTTTTTGAACTTGCGCTCTTAATTCTGAAATTAAAAACTGTGCCTGTACACTTAAAATTCTGGTTAACAAAAAAGAGGTGATGGATTGTACTAAAATTGCCAATCCAACGATAAATAATAAATGATATAATTGGTCATAATCTTTATTCGGAATTACCTCATCTAACAAAGCCTTACTTTTCCAAGGCAACACCAAGCTAGAGAGTCTACTTAAAACAATAAGAACCAACCCTATGAAAACTAATTTTCGCTTTGGCCAAATAATTGTTTTAAACGCTTTTAAGATGGAAACTTTGGGTTTGTTTTTTTTTGAATCTTTAAGATGCTGCATAATTTATTTTAAAATATAGGTAACTAGCAATTGTCAATTTATATGCCATTTAAAAAATACTGACATATTTACAAAGTTACAACATCCTAAAAGACCTCTCAGGATTTAAAAACCTGTGAGATCTAAAAATGTATCAATTATTTACTAAAGCGACTTGCGTGAGCGATAGAAACGACATCCTTTTTGCTTTTTTGAGCAAAAAGATATAGTGAATAGCGCAGTTTTTATTTTTTGTAAAAACACGCCATAAAAAATTAAATTACTTTACAATCTATTCTCTATAATACGTTGTACAACTTCAGGATTTAATAAGGTAGAAACATCTCCTAAATTATCCATTTCATTACACGCTATTTTACGTAAAATACGTCGCATAATTTTTCCTGAACGTGTTTTTGGTAATCCGTCCGAAAATTGAATTTTATCTAGTTTTGCTATGGGACCAATTCGATCAGTTATCAACTGATTGATTTCTTTTCTTAAATTGTCCTGATTTCTAGTTTCTCCAGTATCTTTTATAGTAATGTACCCATACAAAGCACTCCCTTTAATATCATGAGGGAAACCTACAATTGCAGATTCTGCTACTGCAGGATGTTCGTTAATCGCATCTTCTATGGGTGCAGTTCCCAAATTATGACCAGAAACAATAATGACATCATCTACCCTACCTGTAATTCGGTAATACCCCACCTCATCTCGTAAAGCGCCATCGCCTGTAAAATACTTATTATTGTATGCAGAAAAATAAGTTTCTTTATAACGTTGGTGATTCCCCCAAATAGTTCGAGCGATACTTGGCCAAGGAAATTTTATACACAACCTTCCTTCTACTTGATTTCCTTTTAATTCTTTTCCATTTTCATCCATTAAACAAGGTTGAATACCAATAAAAGGTAAGGTTGCATAGGTAGGTTTAGTTGGTGTTACATAAGGAATTGGTGTAATCATGATGCCCCCCGTTTCTGTTTGCCACCAAGTATCAATAATCGGACTTTTCTTCTTTCCAATAGTGTCATTATACCAATGCCATGCTTCTTCATTTATCGGCTCTCCTACAGAGCCCAACACTTTTAAAGAAGATAAATCATATTTATCTACCAATTCTGTTCCGTGTTTTGCTAAAGCTCTAATGGCTGTTGGAGCTGTATAAAATTGATTCACCTTATGCTTTTCTACGATTTCCCAAAAACGCCCAAAATCTGGATAACTTGGCACACCTTCAAACATCACTGTGGTTGCTCCGTTAGCTAAAGGACCATAAACGATATAAGAATGACCGGTTATCCAACCAATATCTGCCGTACACCAATACACATCATTTTCCTTATATTGAAACGCATTTTTAAATGTATATGCTGAATAAACCATATATCCTGCTGTGGTATGTACCATTCCTTTCGGCATGCCTGTTGAACCTGATGTATATAAAATAAATAATGGCGCTTCTGCGTCCATAATTTCTGCTTCACATGTTGTAAGTGCCCCGTCCAATAAAGGTTGTAACCATTGATCACGACCTGGTTTCATATAGATATCGGTATGGATTCTTTTCGCAACCAAAACGGTTTCGACACCAGCACAATTTTCTAAGGCTTCATCTACAATTCCTTTTAAATCGATTGTTTTTGCGCCTCTGTAAGATCCATCTGCAGTAATGACCATTTTACAATCGGAATCATTAATTCTTGTTGCCAATGCCACAGCGGAAAAGCCAGCAAAAACCACCGAATGAATAGCACCAATTCTTGCACACGCTAAAGTTGCAATAGCCAATTCTGGAATCATAGGAACGTATATACAAACTCTATCTCCTTTTTTTACCCCTTGCGCTTTTAATACATTTGCAAATTGGTTGACTCTTTCAGAAAGTTGTTTATAAGTAATATGCTCTGCAGCTTCCTCTGGATTATTGGGTTCAAACAAAATGGCTGTTTTATCTCCTCTTGTAGCCAAATGCCTATCTATACAGTTTTCTGTAATATTTAATTTGGCGCCTTGAAACCATTTTATTTCTGGCTTGGAAAAATCCCATTCTAAAACTTGATCCCATTTTTTTCTCCAAACAAAATGTTCTTCCGCGATTTCTTCCCAAAAATTTTCTGGTTCGCGAATGGATTTTCTATAAACTTGATAATATTCTTCTAAATGTTTGATGTGATAATTGCTCATTGTTTAGCTAAATTATTTATTGTTTTAAAAATAAAGTTACTAATCTATATAAAAATATGTAAAAAAATGTAAAAAAATTATTTATTCGACTTACGACACATTTCAGTAGATGAAAAACAAAAAAAGTAATAATTCAACAGCAATTACAATAGAAGAATATTATATTTGTTTTGTATGCATTTTCAAATTCTTTTAGAAACCATTTCACAAAATTGGCTCATCATAATATTCTTCTTTGCAGTTGCAATATTATATTCTTCTGTAGGCTTTGGTGGTGGTTCTAGCTATTTAGCCATCCTCGCGTTAACAGGAATTATTTATACGCAAATAAGGGCTACGGCGCTACTGTGTAACATCGTGGTTGTTTCTGGAAATGTATTCCTATATTATCAACAAAATAAATTAGACTTAAAAAAAATAATTCCATTGGTTTTATTTAGTGTTCCTTTTGCGTATTTGGGTGGTTACTTAAAAATAAGTCAAGAATTCTTCTTTATACTATTAGGATTTACGCTCTTATTTGCAGCAATTTCAATGTGGATTACGAAACGAATTGTTGCTTCAAATAAAAAAAACATCCCTACAAAAAAGGTTAAAAATGCTGCTTTTGGTGGATTTATTGGCTTTATTTCTGGAATGATTGGTATCGGAGGAGGTATTTTCTTAGCACCTCTTTTACATTTAACCAATTGGGATACGCCAAAGAGAATTGCTGCAACGGCAAGCCTTTTTATTTTAGTGAATTCTATCGCTGGTTTGATGGGTCAATATTCTAATCCTGATTTTATAATTAATTGGCCGCTAACATCCGTCTTATTAGTGACCGTTTTTATAGGTGGAAGAATTGGAAATACTATTAGTAATCAGCTGTTTTCGCCAATCCAACTAAAAAAAGCTACTGCTATTTTAATCGCTTTTGTAAGTATTCGTGTTTTATGTAAACACTTTTTTACATGAGTCGTTGATGGTTTTTAGTCTTTAGAAAAGTGAGACGTTTCAATCAAAAAAATATTAAAAATTGGCAACTTTAAAACTTTGTAACTTTGCAAGGTTCAAACTTTAAAAAATAAAAAAATGTTAGAAAGTATTTTTACACTATGCATGCTCATCCTTTTACAAGCTGTTCTTGGTTTTGACAATCTATTGTATATTTCCTTAGAGTCTAAAAAAGCGCCAGAAGCAACTCAAAAACAAGTTAGAAAAACAGGAATTTTAATAGCAATTGTATTAAGAATTGTATTACTATTTGTCTTGGTTTCTATCATTGATTTTTTTCAAGAACCTTTTTCTTTATTAACAGGGAAAATTGAGAATGTTGTGCAGTTTTCATTTAATGGTCACAGTATCATTGTTTTAATTGGAGGTGGATTTATTCTTTACACAGCCATAAAAGAAATTTGGCATATGATTGCTACCGAAAATTTAGATAACGATGTTCATAGGGATGCTAAAAAAGGGAAATCTTCTAATGCAGTAATTTTTACTATTGTACTGATGAACTTAGTGTTTTCTTTTGATTCAATTTTAGCTGCAATTGGTCTTACTAGTGAAATAAAAAGTGCTACAAGTGCATTTATAATTATGGCAATAGCCATTGTTATAAGTGGTTTATTAATGCTGTTTTTAGCGGATAGAATAGCTACTTTCTTAGCAAAAAATAGAATGTATGAAGTGTTGGGATTATTTATTCTTTTTATTGTAGGGATTATGTTGGTTACAGAAGGAGGGCATTTGGCTCATATAAAACTTTTTGGAAACAAAATTGTACCAATGAGCAAAACTACATTTTACTTTGTAATTGCTATTTTGGTACTCATCGATGTTGTGCAGGGAAAATACCAAAAGAAACTTCTCTTGAAAAATAAATAGTGGTCTCTGAGACATCATATAGAAACAACAATACCTAAAATAATAGACACTAAAAAAAGCTGAACAATGCTATCATTGTTCAGCTTTTTTTAGTGGATTTAATTCTTTAATAACTCCTATAATCTGTTTACACTTGTGTAATATGTACAATGAAAAATTATTCCTGATAAACCCCCATTTGGGAGTATTTATCCATTCTTTTAGAAACTAACTCTGCGTCATTTAAATCTTTTAATTCATCAAAAGCAGCAATAATTTGCGCTTGAACAGCTTTAAAAGCACCTGCTCTATCTGTGTGAGCTCCTCCAACAGGTTCTTGAATAATACCATCGATTAACTTTAATCGCTTCATATCTGTACCCGTTAATTTTAAAGCAGCAGCAGCTTGTTCTTTAAACTCCCAACTTCTCCATAAAATAGACGAACAAGATTCTGGAGAAATAACGGTATACCAAGTATTTTCCATCATATAGACTCTATCTCCTACTCCAATTCCTACAGCTCCACCAGAAGCTCCTTCTCCAATGACAATCGTAATAATAGGCGTTTTTAAACGCGTCATTTCTAAAATATTTCTAGCAATCGCTTCTCCTTGTCCTCGTTCTTCAGCTTCTAAGCCTGGATACGCTCCTGGAGTATCTAACAATGTAACAACAGGAATCTTAAATTTCTCTGCCATCTTCATTAATCGCAATGCTTTCCTGTAGCCTTCTGGATTTGCCATCCCAAAGTTTCTGTATTGGCGTGTTTTGGTATTGTATCCTTTCTGTTGACCAATAAACATAAAAGATTGATCGCCAATTTTACCCAAACCACCAATCATCGCTTTGTCATCTTTTACATTTCTGTCTCCATGAAGCTCCATAAAAGTATTTCCACAAAGCGCTTTCACGTAATCTAAAGTATAAGGTCTATTGGGGTGTCTAGACAACTGAACTCTTTGCCAAGGCGTTAAATTTTTATAAATATCTTTTCTAGCTGTTTCTAGTTTTTTTTGAATTTTCTTACAAGTAGCACTTACGTCTACATCACTTTCTTTACCAATAATTTGGCACTTATCTAGTTGATCTAAAAGCTCTTTAATTGGCATTTCAAAATCTAAATACTCCATATAATAATTATTTGATTTTTAGTTGTTTTCAAGGACAAACATACTATAAAATTTGACTATTTGATTAAAAAGAAGTTACTTTTTTTCTAACAGTTTATAACCTACTTTCTTGCTTTCAAGTATAAATAGATTGCCAAAGAACCAAAAGCAATATTTGGCATCCAGACGTATAAGAGAGAATTAACCCCTGCAACGGCGCCTAATACTTCCGATATTTTCATCAGGAAAACATACAAGAACATAATGCCAATACCTATTGTTAAATTGACCCCTGTACCTCCTCTTCTTTTTCTATAAGCTAAACCAACTGCAATAATTGTTAATATATAGGAGGCAATTGGTAAACTCGTTCTTTTATGAAACTCTACCAAATATGCATTTAAATTTTTAACCCCTCTTTTTTTAGAAATCTCAATAAATTCATTTAATTCTCCTGAAGGCATTTCTTGTGCCAATGCAGATTTATAAATTAAATCTTTGGGTGTAAAGTTGAAAACAGTATCAATTGTTGATCCAGAAGAAATATGATCTCTATCTGAATAAATTTTACGGATTTTCCAATTTGAAAGGGTAAATGTAGAATCAGTATCATTAAAAACTATTCTGCTTGAAACTAATTTTGACTTCAATTGAATCCCATCGTAAACTTCGGATGTAAAATCGTAACCCGATTTTTTTTCTGTATTAAAATTTCGGATAAATATATAAGTACTGTCTGTTAGCTGTAAACTAAACTCTTTTACAAATTTAAATTCATTTTTTTGCCGTCTACTTTTCAGATATTCTTTTTCGAATTTTTTTCTTTCTTTACTACTGTTTGGTACCCCAAAGTGATTCATCCCTAAAGAAATAATAGTTATTAAGGAAGCACCTACAAAATATGGAAACAAAAATCGTGTAAAAGAAACTTTTGCATTTGTAATGGCTATAATTTCTGTATTGTTTGAGAGTTTAGACGTAAAGACAATTACAGCAATAAATAACGCCAAAGGCATAAAGGTATTTGCATAATAGATAATGAAATTCTTGTAGTATTCATCTACTATTTGCTGAAATCCTAAATCTGTATGTTCTAAAAAGTTATCAACCTTTTCTGAGATATCTATCGCAATAGCAATAGGAATCAAGATTAATAAGGTGAACACAAAAGTTACCAAAAATCGTTTTAATATGTACCAGTCTATTATTTTCAAATTATTATTGTTGGTTTTTTGTCGTTGTATTCTAGTTCCTATCGTTAACTAAAAACGAACCACTACAATCTCTTATCCATTTGTTTCACCATTTTATCTTTCCATTCTCTAAAATCTCCTGCTAAAATATGTTTTCTTGCCTCACGGGTTAACCATACATAAAACCCTAAATTATGAATGGATGCAATTTGTTTTCCTAACATTTCTTTTGCAGCAAAAAGATGACGTAAATAGGCTTTTGAATATAGGGTATCTACCCAAGTAATTGCCATCTCATCTATGGGAGAAAAATCTTCTTCCCACTTTTTGTTTTTAATATTGATGGTTCCATGCGCTGTAAACAACATTCCATTTCTCGCATTTCTTGTAGGCATTACACAATCGAACATATCAATACCTAAAGCGATATTCTCTAAAATATTTATTGGTGTCCCAACACCCATTAAATAACGTGGTTTATCTTCTGGTAAAATTGCAGTAACCACTTCTGTCATTGCATACATTTCTTCTGCTGGTTCCCCTACAGAAAGACCTCCAATTGCGTTTGCTTGTGCTCCAGCATTTGCTATGTATTCAGCAGATTGCGCACGTAAATCTTTATAGGTACTTCCTTGAACTATTGGAAAAAAAGTTTGTTCAAACCCATATTTAAAAGGTAGTTTTTCTAAATGATTCATGCATCTATTCAACCACCTATGGGTCATGTGCATCGAACGTTTTGCATAATTATAATCGCAAGGATAGGGAGTACATTCATCAAAAGCCATAATAATATCTGCACCAATTATTCGCTGCGTTTCCATTACATTTTCTGGTGTAAAGAAGTGCATAGAACCATCTATATGGCTTTTAAATTTTACGCCTTCTTCATTTATTTTTCTTCTTCCGGATAAAGAGTATACTTGATAACCTCCTGAATCAGTTAAAATATTACTGTCCCAGTTCATAAACTTGTGCAAACCCCCTGCTTTCTCTAAAATATCCATACCTGGTCGTAAGTATAAATGATAGGTGTTTGCTAAAATTATATCCGGTTTTATTTCGTTTTTAAGTTCTGTTTGGTGTACCCCTTTTACGGTACCAACTGTGCCAACAGGCATAAATATTGGCGTTTCTATAGTTCCATGATCAGTCGTTATTACTCCTGCTCTTGCCTGACTTTTTGGGTCTGTAATTTTTAGGTCGAATTTCATTGATGCCAAAGATACTATTATTTAAGAATTGAGAAATAAATGAGGTGTTATAAAAACGAAAAAATAGCCTTGTACTATTACATACAAAAAAAGCGGTTAAGGTTTGAAATGAAAATCTTTCTTGTATTGAACTTTTTTAGTATCACATAGAGATAGTAACTACTCAAAAGTTATCTCCGTTTTCTTTTTGATGAAAATCCCGAATTGGCTCTTTGGCTCTTTGGTGAAGATTTTCTAAAAGAAGCACTTTTTCTATTAAAATCGTTTTTAGAAGGCGCTTGTTTTTTCTTTGAAACCTGCTGCTTCGGTTTTTCTTTAACTGGAGAGGCTTCTTGAGTTTTTGAAGATGTAGAAATCATAGCGTTAATTTCTTTCATTTCTTCTTCTGTTAATTCTCGCCAATCTCCTGCTTGCAAATAACCAAGATCAACATTCATGATTCGGGTTCTTTTTAACTTGGTTACTTCATACTCTAAGTATTCGCACATTCTACGAATTTGGCGATTCAAACCCTGTGTTAAAACAATTTTAAATATTTTTGCACTGATTTTTTCTACCAAACATTTTTTAGTTACGGTTCCTAAAATAGGAATTCCATTACGCATCTTTTCTATAAATTCACCTGTAATGGGTTTGTCTACAGAAACAAAATACTCTTTCTCATGATTGTTTCCTGCTCGGAGAATTTTATTCACAATATCTCCATCATTTGTCAAAAAAATTAAACCTTCAGAGGGTTTATCTAAGCGTCCAATTGGAAACAATCTTTCAGGATAATTAACATGCTTAATAATATTGTTTGGTTCTCTTTCATCAGTTGTAGAAACAATACCAACAGGTTTGTTTAAGGCAATATATAAAATTACGTCCTTTGGTTTTACAAGCCGTCCATCAAACTTTACAACATCATTTTTACCGACCCTGTTTCCTAACTGAGTTGACTTACCATTAATTGTAATTCTACCTTCTTTTATATATTTTTCAGCTTCTCTTCGAGAACAAACACCTGAAGAACTGATATACTTATTAAGGTTTATAGATTGTTGTTTTATGTTATCCAATGAAAAATATTTTCAGCAAAAGTAAGTATAAGATTATAATTCTATTGTTCTAAAGGTTAAATTAATTCTCGCTGTACTTACTTTTTTCGTTGGTGGTAATCTGTGCAACCAGTTTGTTTGTGTTCCTTTCTTCATAACCAATAAACTCCCGTTTTCTAAGAGAACATCTACACGTTGTTTGTTCTCTTTATGCTTAAAAGAAAATTTACGTGCCGCTCCTAAAGATAGTGAAGCTATTACGCCATCTTTCTTTAACATTTTCTCCGCATCTGAATGATACGCCATTCCTTCTGCTCCTGAATGATATAAATTTAACAAACAAGAGTTGTAGGTTTCTCCACTTGCATTTTCTATTATTTCTTTGAGTGCTAACAATTCCTTGGTAAATATCTTTGCCTTTTTTGTAATCTTAGAATAGGTATAAGAAAATTCTGATGTTCCATACCAGGCGACCTTTCTTTTAGTAATTATCTTTTTACCAAATATAATTGCTTCATCATTTTTAAAATGAATCGTATCTCTTAATTTTTGATAATAAAAATCACATTGGTTTTTATCTAAAATGGGACCATGGTAATTTGTAATTCCATCAAAAGGCAAAATATTTTTTATGATTGCTGTTGAGAATAAATCCATTGAAGTAAATATACATTTTTTAATGCATCGAAAGAAAAATGTTTTTTGAGTAAAAACAAACTGGATGACAATAACTTAAAAAAAAATACTAAATTTACATTTTTCATCAAATATACAAACCCCTTACCCCCAATTATATGTTTGACCTTTCAAACCTGAACAATAACCTAGAAGGAACTTCACTAACCAACATCATTGTGATTGCGTTAGTTTCTTTTGCACTTTCCTCTTTAATAGCGATAACCTATCAAAGAACTTCTCGGGAAATTGAGAGTCCTAAATATTTTATTCAATCTTTAATTTTGATTTCTATTCCGGTAGCAACCGTAATGCAGGCAATAGGTGACAGTCTAGCACGAGGTCTGGGAATGCTAGGAGCCTTAGCGATTATTCGATTTAGAACTACCTTGAGAAATCCAAGAAATATGGTTTTTATGTTTACCTCTATTGCAGTAGGTATTTCTGCAGGTATCTATGGAATTCATATTGCATTAATAGGCACAATTACTTTTTGTTCCATCGTTTTTTTAATTTACTTTTCGCCAATTAGTAAAATAAATCATGTCGTAGGGAGCCTTCAATTTGAAGTTCCAGATAGCGCTTTAGAATCTGAAGATACTTGGCAAAAAATTGAAGAAATTTTAAAAATAAACTGTGTTAAATTCTCACTAACAAAATACAGTGTAGCTGGAAAAGGCAAAAACAAAGGGAGATCTAAAACAGTACTATTTGCATTTAAGATTAAAGTTGTTGATCAAGAAAAAGCTAAATACATTGTAAATAAACTATCTAAAACCGAAGGCGTGTTTAACATAAAAATTAACTTTATAGATGACTATGAAAAAATTTAGTCCTATACATATAGCTGCCCTACTTGCAGGCATCCTTTTAATCGTTTCTTTTTCATTAAGAATGAATACTTCAGTTACCTTTTATGGTTTTGCTGAAAATAAGGAAACACAAATTAATATGGAAAACCCAATAGAAGTTTCTCGAATTCATGTGACGACAGGCCAAAAAGTAAAAAAAGGAGCGATTTTACTCGATGTGTTTTCTTCCATATTGCCTGTTAAAATTAATAATGCAACCTACAGTATCGAAGAATTAACTACCAGATACTCGATTTGGAAAACTGATCTAGACGGTCGCATTGCAGAGACTACGATTTTACTAAACGAAAAAAGAAGTAAATTTAAGGCACAAATAGCAGAATATTATGCGCAATTAGAGAACAACAAAAAACTAGCCAATACGCTAAAAAGTATTGATCTAAGTAACACATCTCAACAAGCCAATTCCAATCCGATACTTATTAGAATTAACGCCCTAAAAGAAGAATTAAAATTTGCGGTGGATATCCTAACCACACAAATAAACAATTTAAAAACAGAGCGATTCGCTTCCAACAACCCATTGCTTTCTAGAATTAAAATACTAGAAAAAGAGTTGAAGTATTACCAGTTAAAAAAAGAAAAAGAAACCATTTTAGCTCCTTCAAATGGATTGATAGGAACTATTCATTGTAAGGAAGATGAAAAAGTAGCCTCTTTTACACCGTTGGTTACTTTCTATGAAGAAAGCCCTACATTAGTTATTGGTTATATACATGAAGACTTACTATTAAAGGTAAAACTTCAAGATACCATTACCGTCTTTTCAACATCAAGACCTGACATACAAAATACTGGTATTATTAAAACTTTAGGCTCTCGAATTGTTGAAATACCGCCAAGAATTAGAAAGATAAAAGAACTTAAAACTTTTGGTAGAGAAGTAATTATTGAAATACCACCTGATAATCCTTTTTTACAAAAAGAAAAAGTAACCTTAACCTTAGCTCAATAAAAATAGCCAAAAATAAAATGTGTTTTTCGTATAGACTTCAACTTTTATTATTTTTTTTAGGGATGTCTTTCCTTTCTGGAAATGCACAAAAAGGAATTTCAACGACCCAATTGCTTCTTGGAGCAAATCAGATAGAACAGGTAAAGTTTGATTCTATTCAATTAGCATTTCTTAAAAATTACAATCATAATTTACAGCTTATAGACAATATAGAGTTTAGAACCGAAACAAGAGATTTACTTCTACCTAGACAAGAATATGCCATCAGGGTTAAACCCAATAGCTTGCGAGGGAGGCTTGCTAATAAAAAGGTCTACAGATCAAAAATTAATGAAGTTCAAATTCAAGGACGCATCCGACTTATTGAAGAATTAGAAGACCGCTATTATTTATTAGTTGCTTATGTATTCAATAAGAAACTAATTGATGCCTATCAGTTTAGAAAAACACAATTAAAAGATAAAATCTCACTATTAAAGACAGCTATTTACTCCGAAGTTTTTAATGTAAATGACCTTATTGACACTGAAGAAGCGCTCTTTGATAATCAAATTATTTTACAAAACCTACAGCAAGCACAAGCATATCATGATGCCATATTACAACTCATGATTGGTAATCGTAAAAACAATAATTATCTAAAAAGCGATGATATTATAACTCCAGCACAAATTATTGCCAATGCTCTTATGGTAAAAACTCCAAAAAACAACTTAGAAATTCAGTTGAAACAATTAAAACTAGAAACTATAGAAGGCGAAATGAAATTAGATGCCGCAAAATCTAAAAAAATTATTGATTTTGTTCAAGTAAAATATGGTGGTAAGAATAGTAACTTATTTGAAGAAAAATTCGCAATAGGAATGGGTATAAACCTACCATTCTTTGGAAACGTTAGAGAAAAAAAAGGGGATTATTATTTCAAGAAGCTCCGTACTGAAAGTGAAATATTAACACTTCAAAAACAACAAGAAAAAGAAGAAACCACTGCTGAAGAAAACTTTAGAAGGACAGTAACTAACTATCAAGTATACAGGGATCAAGCAGCAAATAGCAGTGTATCTTCGCTTTTAAATACCTACAAAAAAATTGAAGGAATTTCACCGCTGATTCTATTAAAACTCGAGATGAGTGTTCAAAATAAAAATATTGAAATTATTAAAATCGAACAGCAACTCTATGAGACATACATAGAAATACTTGCCAGTAAAAATAGATTATTTCAAATACCTTTTAAAAACTTCCTGAGTACAAATAAATCGCTAGTGCAATAATGCTATTACTTTTATAACCTCCAAAAATTAGAGTAATTTTGCATTTTACACTGAGCCATCCTTCTATCTGAGCTGTTTTTGTTTTAAAACGATTTACTACACGTTGTTTCCGATCCTAAAACATGCTAACTTTAGGTTTCCTATTATCTCCTATTTTTTTTAATAGTGGAAAAACATTTCTGTGAAGGCTTTTTGTAGTCTTGAGAAATTAAAAAAACAAGTAAAGAATATTGTATCATCCTAAATAACCGTTACAGGTTTATACAAATATAGTTTTAAATCTCCGAGAGTTGCAACTCTCGGAGATTTTCAGTTTTATAAGTTTTTATTTTCACAATTTTTTGTTTATGCATTTGGCTTGGAGTAAGCATATTACAAGACAAATGAGGTCTGTATTGATTATAAATTTCAATACTTTGTTTTACTAATATTTTCATTGTTTTTAGGTCAATATTTTGTGTGTTTAATAAAAACTCTTGTTTTAAGATTCCATTTATACGTTCTGCTACTGCATTTTGATACGGATCATAGGACTCTGTCATACTACATTTTAAGAAATTTTTATTTATCAGTTTTTGATACTCATTAGAACAATATTGTAGCCCTCTATCGGAATGATGAATAAGATCATTTTTTGGATATTTTCTGTTTTTAACAGCCATTCTTAATGCATCTAGACTTCCTTTAGTTTCTACTATTTGATACATTATAGCCTTTAATCTTTTTTGAATAAGCATCGGTAATTAATGATAAATACATTGGATTTTTTCTATTCCCAACATAGGTTATATCTGTAACCCAAACCTGTTCTGGTCTAGTAATTTCTAGATACTCTATTCTGTTTTTATGTTTACGGAATCTATGATGTGAGTTTGTTGTGATATGATAACTTCGTTTTGGCTTTATCAACATATGGTTTGCTTTTAATTTTCTAAATAATCGATCTCTTCCAACTCCTAATTCTTCTAAAGAATTTTGAAGTAAATAATATAATTTCCTAGTCCCTATTCTTGGCATTTTAAAACGTATCTCATCAACTAATTTAACAACTGTTTTTGCTGTCTCTTTACGTTTTATAGCACTTTGAATGGCACGGTAATAAACCTGTCTGCTTACCCCAAGTAATTTACAGGAAGAACTAATACTTTGTCCGTAATGTTCTTTTAATAAATCAATTACTTGGGTTATGAGTTTTTTCTGATTGGAATATTATATTCTTTTTCCGCTAAATCTATCATCATATCAAATAGAATTGCTTTTTTATCAGATTGCTCGACTTGATTCTCTAAAAAGGCTTTTTGTTTTTTCAAAAGTAACACCTCTTGTTTCAATTCAAGCAAACGCTGTTCTGGTGTTTTTGGCATATTCGATGGTGTTTGATTTTCCCAATCAAATGTACCATATTTTCGTAACCAATTAACAACAGTTCTTCTACATTGTATTCCATATTGCTTTGTTGCTTGGGTCGTAGTTGTTTTTCCTTGCTCGATAGATTGAACTATTTGAAGTTTTAAACTTAAAGGATAATCTTTTTGTGTTCGTTTTACATAATTAGTTTTCATTACACTAGGTTTTTGTGTAACGCTATTTCAGGACGGGACATATCTAAAAATTTAAAGCTTCCTATTTATTTGAAGCTTTTTTTTGTAAAAAAAAATCAAAATTTATTTTGGTATCTATGAATATTTACACTTTATTTGCGCTCTTGAAATTTAAAAGCCGATGTAGCTCAGCTGGCTAGAGCAGCTGATTTGTAATCAGCAGGTCGTGGGTTCGAGTCCCTCCATCGGCTCTTTTAAAGTAATTATATATTATAGAGATCAGCTATTTATAGACACTAGATATAGATCAGAAACTTATTCTGAACATCATCGAAAGCTTCACTCCAACGGCTGAATTTTAAAGGTCTCAAAATATTTTTTTTACTTACAAATAAATAAGAATTTATAAACTGAATTAACACCTCTAAAATCAGTAAAATATATAGGACTGAATTAAATTATTAAATTGGGGTAATTGAAGTCCCACATTAAGAGAATAATAAAACGAACATATTGTAAAATATTTATTATTTTAGTGAATTAATTACCTTAACCATAACTATATGCTCATTATTGGAATTGCTGGAGGTACAGGAAGTGGTAAAACAACCTTTGTAAATCAAATAGTTAAAGATTTACCTACTGGAGAAGTTTGTGTAATCTCTCAAGATTCTTATTACAAAGCAACGGACAACTTGACTTATGAGGAGCGCAAAAAAATCAATTTTGATCATCCAGCAGCGATCGATTTTGGTTTAATTGTTCAACAATTAGAAATATTAAAATCAGGGAAAAAAATTGAACAACCTCTCTATTCTTTTGTTACACACAATAGAATAAAAGATACGCTTGAAAAAAGGCCTTCGAAAGTAGTAATCATTGAAGGAATCTTAATCTTCAATAACAAAGCGTTAAGAGACCTGATTGATATAAAAATATTTATCAATGCAGCTACTGATGAACGTTTGATTAGACGAATTAGAAGAGACACTTCAGAAAGAGGAAGAGATATTGATGAGGTTTTAAGCCGATACCAAAACACCTTAAAACCGATGCACAGAGATTTTATCGCACCTTCTAAAAAATTTGCAGATATTATTATCCCAAATGACAAGTACAATACTGTTGCAGTTGACATCGTAAAAACAGTAATTAACGAACGCTTATAATTTTTTTATGACTTTTAACAAATTTAAAAAAAACAAGATAGTCAAAATTATAACAAATACTTTTGTTTTAATCCTGGTGCCTTTTTTAGTATGGATGTTGTTTTTTGACGAAAATTCCTATTTAACTCATAGAAAATTTGACAAAGAAATTAATGACTTAGAGCGCACCATAACATTTTACAAAAAGAATATCGCAGCAGACAAAGCCACCATCAAAAAACTCCAAGATTCGATTCAACTAGAACGATTTGCAAGAGAAAAATATTTGATGAAAAAAGAAAATGAAGATATATACGTCATAGAATTTGATACCATAAAAAAATAAATGAGTACTTCTCTTTTCGATGAATTTCAAAAAACAACGCCTGCTGCTTGGAAACAAAAAATTCAAGTAGATTTAAAGGGTGAAGACTATAATGACTCCCTGCTTTGGAGAACTGACGAAGGAATTATTGTCAAACCTTTTTACACCAAAGAAGATCGTACGCATTGTAAAATAAAAACTCAAAAAAAAGGGTTTAATGTTTGTCAAACTATTTTTATAGATGATGAAAAAATAGCGAATTCTTTAGCTAAAAATGCTTTAAATAAAGGCGCAAACTCCATACAATTTATAGCAAAAAAACCTTTTACTTGTGAAACTATATTAAAAAATATTGATTTAAAAACAACAATTCTATATTTTAAATTTCACTTTCTATCTCCAGTTTTTTTTATCAAATTATCAAAACTCATCAACCCAAATAATACGTATTTTCAAATAGATATTATTGGAAATTTAGCAGAAACTGGCAATTGGTTTTATAACTTAAAAGAAGATTTCAATAAATTGAATACCCTTCAAAAAAACACTGAAAATTGCATTTCAGTTTCTAATGATTTATATCAAAATTCAGGAGCTACAATTACACAGCAGTTGGCATATACGCTAGCACACGCAAATGAATATTTAAATGAATTTGGTGTTGATGTGATTAAAAAAATTCATTTTTCTTTTTCTGTAGGAAGTAATTATTTTTTCGAAATTGCCAAATTAAGAGCTTTTAGAATATTATGGGCTACCCTCTTAAAAGAATATGATTCAGAAAATAGAGAAGCCACTATTTTTGTACAACCTAGTTTAAGAAATAAAACGTTGTATGATTATAATGTGAATCTACTAAGAACTACAACAGAATGCATGAGTGCAATCTTAGGAGGCGCTACTACTATTTCCAATGTGTCTTATGATCATCTTTACGATAAATCGAATGAGTTTGGAGAGCGTATTTCAAGAAATCAACTCCTAATTTTACAACAAGAAAGTTACTTAAGAGAAGCTCAAAACGCTGCAGAGGGTTCTTATTACATTGAATCTATTACGCAACAGTTAGCCATAAATGCATTGACTCTTTTTAAGCAAATAGAAAAAAGTGGTGGTTTCTTAAAGCAATTAAAAGCAGGAAGCATCCAAAAGAAAATAACTGAAAGCGCTGCTACAGAAGAAAATAATTTGAACCGTAAAAATATTGTTTTATTGGGTACAAATTTACATGCGAATAAAGAGGATAGAATGAAGCATAATTTGAACTTATATCCTTTTTTAAAAAAGCGAAATATAAAAACATTGATTCCACCAATTAATAGAAAACGTCTTTCTGAAACCATAGACAAAGAGAGATTAGCACAAGAAAATGAGTAGAAAATCATTTGAACATATCAAAATAAAAAGTTCAAATTTTGAACGACAACAAGACTTTACACATGAAGGTTTTGTTGCCGGAATTGCGCCATATTTAAGAGGTCCTTACGCAACAATGTATGTGAAAAGACCTTGGACAATTCGACAATATGCTGGTTTTTCTACCGCCGAAGAAAGCAATGACTTTTACAAAAAAAATTTAAAAGCAGGACAAAAAGGTTTGTCTGTTGCTTTTGATTTAGCAACCCACAGAGGGTATGATTCAGATAATGAACGCGTAGAAGGTGATGTTGGTAAAGCTGGAGTTGCCATAGATTCTGTTGAAGACATGAAGCTATTGTTTGACCAAATTCCGTTAGATAAAATGTCGGTTTCTATGACAATGAATGGTGCTGTTTTACCAATTTTAGCTTTTTATATTGTTGCTGCAGAAGAACAGGGTGTTTCTCCAGAACAATTATCTGGAACCATTCAAAATGACATTCTAAAAGAATTCATGGTAAGAAATACATACATTTACCCTCCTGCTCCTTCCATGAAAATTATTGCTGATATATTTAAATATACTAGTAAAAAAATGCCAAAATACCATTCAATTTCTATTTCTGGATACCACATGCAAGAAGCCGGTGCTTCAGCAGAAATTGAGCTTGCTTATACACTTGCAGACGGATTAGAATATCTTAGAAAAGGAATTGAAGCAGGTCTAAAAATAGATTCTTTTGCTCCAAGATTGTCTTTCTTTTGGGCAATTGGCATGGATCATTTTACTGAGATTGCAAAATTAAGAGCTGCTAGAATGTTGTGGGCTAAAATGGTAAAACAATTCCATCCTAAAAATCCAAAATCATTAGCATTAAGAACGCATTGTCAAACCAGTGGTTGGTCACTGACTGCACAGGATCCTTTTAACAATGTTGCACGAACAACGATAGAAGCCATGGCGGCGGCTTTTGGTGGCACACAAAGTTTGCATACAAATGCTTTTGACGAAGCAATCGCATTGCCTACCAATTTTTCCGCAAGAATTGCAAGAAATACGCAAATCTATTTACAACAAGAAACACATATCACCAAAACGGTAGATCCTTGGGCAGGAAGTTATCTTGTAGAAAATTTAACGAAAGAGATTGCAAACAAAGCCTGGGAATTAATCAGTGAGATTGAGGAGTTAGGAGGAATGACAAAAGCCATTGAAAAAGGAATTCCTAAAATGAGGATTGAAGAAGCTGCCGCTATTAAACAAGCAAAAATTGATAGCGGACAAGAGATCATCGTTGGTATAAATAAATATCAACTAAAAGAAGAAGACCCATTACCTACTTTAGAAATTGATAATGAAGCGGTTCGAATTTCTCAAATTGAAAGATTGAACCAATTAAAAGCAACAAGAAATACTTTCCAAGTTCAAAAATCTTTAGTCGCCTTAACAGTTGCTGCTAAAAACTCAGTTAACTCAGCAAATCCTGATGTACATGAAGAAACAAACCTGTTAGATTTAGCAATAACAGCAGCAAGAAATAGGGCTACTTTGGGTGAAATATCTGATGCTTTGGAAATTGTTTTTGGCAGGCATAAAGCCGTTCATAAAACCATCTCTGGCGTATATCGTAAAGAAATGAAAAACGACAAATTTTTTAAGAAAGCGATTGAATTGAGAAATAAATTTACTGATTTAGAAGGAAGACGTCCAAAAATTATGATTGCTAAGTTAGGACAAGATGGACACGATAGAGGGGCAAAAGTCTTAGCAACTGGTTATGCTGATATAGGTTTTGATGTAGCTATTGGTCCGTTATTTCAAACACCAAAAGAGGCCGTCAAACAAGCCGTAGAAGACGATGTTCATATATTAGGAATTTCTTCTTTGGCTGCAGGACATAAAACATTGGTTCCCAAAGTGATTGTTGAACTCAAAAAATACAATCGGGAAGATATTATGGTTATTGTTGGTGGCGTAATTCCACCACAAGATTATCCGTTTTTATTTGACGCGGGTGCGTTAGGAATTTATGGGCCTGGTACTAAAATTTCTAAAACTGCGATAGATTTGCTAACCACGCTGATAGACAGTATTGCTGAATAATTTAATTTATCACTCATTTAAAAAACAGTCCTTGGTTCCCTTTTAATATACTTCACCGTTACTGAACTTGATTCAATATTAAAAAAAAACATTCAAGGATTACGATCATGAAACCTTCAAAAACGCACAAACCACTGCATAAAATTGTTTTGGATTTTCAGCATGCAACCAATGTCCTGCATTTTGAATTTCTACAATTTTTGAATTTGGAAAATGCGCAGCTATAATTGGTGCTTCATCTTGAGTGATATAGTTTGATGTATCCCCTTTTAAAAACAACGTTTCATTCTCAAAAACGGTAAAAGAAGGCAATGCTTCACCAATTTCTGAATTGTTATTTGTTAACGATTCCAAGTAAAATCGATACGCTAATTGTGCTTTTTCTTTCCAATAGACATTTTTCAATAAAAACTGACGCACACCAATTTCTGGTATGAATTCTGCTAGTTTATCGTCAACCAAACTTCTCGTATTTTGGATCGAAAAATCAATAGAATTTAAGCCTGCTAAAATTGCATTATGATGAGGTTGATAAGTTCTTGGTGAAATATCTACAATAATTAACTGAGAAACTAAATCAGGATACCTAACAGCAAACAACATGGCTGTTTTTCCTCCCATAGAATGCCCTATTATGTGAACTTTTTCCAATCGATACTGTTGAATATAGTGGTATAAGTCTTCTACTAAAACTTCGTAATTAAATGCATCTTCATGAAAACTACGCCCGTGGTTTCTTTGATCTATTAAATGTACTTGAAAGTCTTCAGAAAACTGGTTTCCTAATGATTTCCAGTTATCACTCATTCCAAAATAACCGTGTAAAATTAGCAAAGGGCTTCCGACTCCTTTTATGGTTGCATGTAGTATTGGATTGTTGGACATATTCGTTTTTTAATTATTACAGAGTGCGCCCTCAGAGATTTACAACGTTTCCTTTTTTTCTCTAAAACGAGTAACTTTGTGCTTTTTAACTTTTTTACTTCAATCGGTGCAAATACATATTTACAACATTTTCTAAACCTAAATACAAACTTTCAGCAATTAAAGCGTGTCCAATAGATACCTCTGCTAAATTAGGAATGTTCTCTTTAAAAAATTTAATATTTTCTAGGCTTAAATCATGGCCTGCATTTAATCCCAACCCTAATTTATGTGCTAAAATAGCCGCTTCAGTATATGGTTTTATAGCTGCTCTGTTTCCCAGTTCAAACTGTGTTGCAAAGTCTTCTGTGTATAACTCAATTCGATCTGCACCCGTTTGTGCAGCAGCTTCAATCAACTTTACATCCGTATCAATAAAAATTGACGTTCTAATTCCATTTTGTTGAAATTCCTGAATTACTTCCTGTAAAAAAGATTGATGCGTAATTGTATCCCAACCTGCGTTAGAAGTAATTGCGTCTATGCCATCTGGAACCAAAGTAACTTGCGTTGGCTTCACTTCCAACACCAAATCCATAAAAGATTTGATAGGATTTCCTTCAATATTGTATTCTGTTGTCACAATACTTTTTAAATCTCTTGCATCTTGGTAACGAATGTGTCTTTCATCTGGTCTTGGGTGAATTGTAATTCCTTGTCCACCAAATCCTTCAATATCGCTTGCAACTTTTAATAAATTAGGGACATCGCCCCCACGAGAATTTCTTAAAGTTGCTATTTTATTAATGTTAACGCTTAAATTTGTCATTGTCTTAGATTTAATTGGGAAAATATCTTTTCTTTTTGACACTGATTTTACCCATTTAACAAACATAAAATTCTTCTAGAAATTTTGTATAAATCCGTGTCTTATTTTTTTTTAATACTTTTAAGCTGAAATTAAGCTACAAATATAATTTATTAAATCATTTTATCCTATATTCGTAAAGCATGAATATGAATAATTACATCTTAGAAGAAATAAAACCACTTCGCTTAAAAGACTCTGTAAAAAACGCTCAAAAGGTATTTAAGAACTACCCTATAACACATTTTCCAGTAATTGAAAATACTAAATTAGTTGGTTCAATTGCGGAAGCTGATATTCAAACCATCGAGAATAAAGAAGATGTATTGGGGAGCTATTCCCATTTATTAAATTCTTTTTTTGCTGATAAAAAAGCAACTGTTTTAGAGTTATTAAAAATTTTTGCTGATAATGACACCAATATTATTCCTGTCTTAAATGATTACAAAGAGTATATTGGCTATTTTGATTTGAGTGATATTTTAGATGTTTTTTCCACAAGTCCTTTTATGATTGAAGAAAGTGAAACTTTAATTATAGAAAAAATAAGAACGGATTATTCCATGAGTGAAATAACTCAAATTATAGAATCTAATGGCGGAAAGTTATTAGGGCTTTATGTCTCCGAAAAAAAGTCAGATAGTATTCAAATAACCTTAAAAGTAATTTCGAATGAAATAAACGAAATCATGCAGACTTTTAGAAGGTATAATTATAAAATTATATCTATGCATGAGAATGATATTTATTTGGAAGATTTAAAAAATAGATCTGAATATTTACAGAAATATTTAGAAATGTAAGCCTTTAGTAGGTTTTAAGTAAAACATTATATTTTGAAAAAAGCAGCAATTTACGGTCAATCATACGCCATTTCATCAGAAAAGGAAATTAAAACTTTATTAAAAGTTTTAGAAGAAAATAAGATTGATTTTTACATCGAAAATAAATTTTATACTCTTTTATTAAAATATAAAGTTTTAGAAGATACCTATAAATCGTTTATTAGTTTTAATGATTTAGACAGCTCTTTTGACATTATGTTTACTATTGGTGGAGACGGAACGTTTTTGCGCTCTGCAACCCATATTAGAGATTTAGATATTCCTATTTTAGGAATAAATACAGGTCGATTAGGCTTTTTAGCTATTGTAAATAAAGATGCCATAGAAGAAAGTATTGCATTGGTTGTTAAAGGTGAATTTACGATACAAGAAAGAACACTTTTATCTATAAGAACATCCCCAAAAACTCCAGATTTTTCTGAACTTAACTTTGCGCTGAATGAAATTACAATTGCAAAGAAAAATACCACATCTATGATTGGTGTAAGAACCAATTTAAACGGCGAATACCTCACTAATTATTGGGCAGATGGTTTGATTATATCTACCCCAACAGGCTCAACAGGGTATTCCTTAAGCTGTAACGGCCCCGTTATTTTACCCGATTCTAAAAACATTGTTATGACTCCTATTGCGCCACATAATTTAAACGCAAGGCCTATGGTAATCTCCGATGAAACAAAAATAGAACTGGAAGTAGATTCTAGAGAAAAAAGTTATTTAATTTCTTTAGACTCCAGAGTAACAACCGTGCCAAAAGACACAAAAATTTTCATTGAAAAAACAGCCTTTACAATTAAAAGTATTTTACCAAAAAATCAATCATTTTTAAAAACTTTGAGAAGCAAACTATTGTGGGGGGAAGACATTCGAAATAAATAAATTTTAAAGTGTTTCCCACAATATTTCATACTAAAAGTTGTTATTCAAAAAGACGGAATATTAACTTTACAAAGCAATTTGAAATTTCTATATTTGCTTCCTATTTTAAAAATGAAGAAACGTATTCTCTTTTTGGTGTTTGTAAGTTGTACCTCAATATTCTTGGGACAAGTTCATGAAGTAGGTTTCTCTCTGGGAGGTACAAACTATGTTGGTGATGTAGGTAGTCGCAGCTATATTCATCCAAATAAAGCTGCGGGAGCGGTGTTTTATAAATACAATCAAAATCCTAGAATTGCATTGAGAGCGACCTATAGCTTCTTACCTATTTCAGGAAATGATTTAGACGCAAAAACTGCCTATCGGAAAGAACGAAAAAATGGCGCACTTCGTTTTTCAAATATCATCAATGAATTAGCTGTCGGTTTAGAATATAATTTTCTAGAATATGATTTATCTTCATTTGATAATACATGGACACCCTATCTCTTATTAGAATTGGTTGGTTTTAACTACACAAACGTAAAATCTCATAAAACTACAGACGAAATTGTCTACGGAAATAAAACTTCTTACGCTATTCCTTTTGGTATTGGATATAAGTCTAAATTATATGGTACTTTAGCGTTTGCAATTGAAGCAAAATTTAGATATACTTTAGAAGATGATTTAGATTTTACCACTCGTAAAACACCAAGTATAACCCTAGAAGGAACAGGAAATGACTGGTATATGTTTACCGGTTTTTCTCTAATTTACACTTTTGGAAGACCTGCGTGTTATTCAAGAGGAATATAAAAAATGGAAAAAAAACTACAAATTAATTTACATAAAACTCCAAAACACGTTGCCATTATTATGGATGGTAATGGCCGTTGGGCAAAAGGTAAAGGTATGAATAGGATTTTTGGCCATAGAAATGCATTAACCGCGGTAAGAGAAACTGTGCGAGCAGCTGCAGAAATAAAGATAGCAGCAATTACCTTATATGCCTTTTCTACAGAAAACTGGAATCGACCAAAACTTGAAGTAGATGCTTTAATGAGTTTGCTTATTAATTCTTTAAAAAAAGAATTACCAGAATTCATGAAAAATGGTGTACGAATAAATGCTATTGGTTTAATTTATAGCCTTCCTAAAAAAGCGCAAAATATTTTAACAGACGTTATTTTGGAAACAAAAAATAATACAAATATTGTTTTAACTTTAGCGTTAAGTTATGGCTCAAGAGAAGAAATTGTTAACGCCATTAAAAACATATCTAAAAAAGTTGTTAATAAAGAGCTAAAATTAGAAGAAATTAATGAAAATACTATAAATAACCATTTATATACGTTTAATTTGCCCGACGTTGACTTAATGATAAGAACTAGTGGAGAAAAACGCCTTAGTAATTTCTTATTATGGCAGATGGCGTATGCTGAATTATATTTCACAAATGTACTTTGGCCAGATTTTAGAGAAACGCATTTTTATGATGCAATTATAGACTACCAGAATAGAGAACGAAGATTTGGAAAGACAAGCGAACAAATTACAAAGTAATTTTTTTATGAAATTATTTTTTGTAACAATAATATTAATAGCATTATTTTTTAGTTTTAGTGTAAATGCACAAATAAAAAAAGACAGTTTATCAATAGTTAAAAAGGATACTACTGCCATCAAAAACACTGCCTTTGAAAAAGGGAAAGAATACCTTTTAGGAGGCATAAGTGTTACTGGTTTAAAAAAGTTTAGCGAAGAAACTGTTCGCATTTTTTCTGGGTTAAAAAACGGGCAAGCAATAAAACTCCCAGGAGATAAACTAACAAGTGCTATAAAAAAACTATATGAAAGTAAACAATTTAGCAATGTCGATGTTTACTTTTTAAAATTAGACGGAGAAACCGTGTATCTTGAATTTGAGGTAGATGAATTGCCTCAATTAAATTTCGTAAAAATTAAAGGAGTAAAAAAAGGAAAAGCAAAAGAGCTTATAAAAGATGCAGAATTAAAGCAAGGTGCAATGGTTACAGACAACCTTATTGTCACGTCTAAAAACTATTTTACAAAAAAATATACAGATAAAGGTTTCCTTAAAACAAAAGTTAATTTAGATATTCGAAAAGATACATCCGACATTAATACGGTTAATATGGCTATTTTTATAGATAAAGGTCATAAAGTAAAAGTTAAAGACATCATTTTTAAAGGGAGTAAAGCTCTTTCTGGGAAGAAACTTAGAAAAGCAATGAAAAACACTAAGGAAAAGTTCTTAGGACGTTTTTGGAAAGGATCAAAATACATTGAAGAAGAGTATCAAGAAGATTTAGAGAGTATTTTAGATAAATATAGCAGGCTTGGATACAGAGATGCACGAATTCTTAGTGATAAAATTACTTGGAATGATGATAATACTATCAATATTAATTTAGATCTAGAAGAAGGAAGACAATACAAATTTGCTGAAATATTATTTGTTGGAAATAAAGAATATACGGATGAACAACTTCAAAAATATTTAAAAATTGAAAAAGGAGATGTTTACAATGGTGCTGTTTTAAAAGAAAGAGTCAAAGGGGACGGAAGTCCTACTTCTCAGGATATATCTACACTTTACCAAGATAACGGATTCTTGTTTTCTTCGGTTGATGCAATTGAAACAAGAGTAAAAAACGATTCCATTACTGTAGAGATTAGGATTCGTGAGGATGAAAAAGCGCGCATTAGAAAAGTCACTGTTTCTGGAAATGATAAAACGAATGATCATGTTTTATATAGAGAATTGCGTGTAAAACCAGGAGACTTATTTAGTAGAAGTGCCATTATTAGATCTATTAGAGAAATTGGGCAATTAGGTTTCTTTGATACAAACGTTACTCCAGATGTTGTTCCAGATTATCAAAATAAAACGGCAGACATCGATTTTACTGTTATAGAAAAAGGAGGAAGTCAAATAGAATTGCAAGGTGGTTATGGTGGTGGTTCATTTATAGGAACTTTAGGCCTGTCTTTTAACAACTTTTCTATCAATAACATCTTCAATAAAGAAGCATACAAACCTCTGCCAGCAGGAGATGGACAGAAATTAGCACTAAGGTTACAAACCAGTAGAACATATAGCACCTATAGCTTTTCGTTTACGGAGCCATGGTTGGGAGGCAAAAAGCCAAAATCATTATCTATATCGATCTATTCTTCTACCCAATACCAGTTAAATCAAACAACAAATTTTGATGTAGATAAAAGTAAAAGTTTAGGGATTATTGGAGCTTCTGTTGGTCTTGGTCAACGTTTGAAATGGCCAGATGATTATTTTCAATTAACTCAAACCATTGCGTATCAAAGTTTTAAATTAAAAGATTATGGTTTTAGAGTAGGAGATGCTATCTTAAGCAGAGGGACTCTTAACAACCTGTCTTATAATGCCTCTATTTCTAGAAGTTCTGCTGGACCAAGTTTAATTTTCCCAACTTATGGTTCTGAATTTTCAATAGGAGTAAAAGCTACTTTCCCTTATTCGCTTGTAAATGGAAAAGACTATACGGAACCAAGTGGCTTAACAAGTAGTGAAGAAAATGACTTTTTTGCAGAAAAATATAAATGGTTAGAATATTATAAATTTAATTTTAAAGGAAAATGGTACACTTCTTTTACGGATAAATTAGTCTTGATGACCAATGCTGAAGTGGGGTATCTAGGTTACTATAACCCTGAAGTAGGATTATCTCCTTTTGAAAGGTATTTTGTTGGAGGTGATGGAATTGCACAATTCCAATTAGATGGTAGAGAAACTGTTGGTTTGAGAGGGTATGAAAACAACAGATTATCTTCTATTAGTGGAGGTTCTATTTATAATAAATTTCAGTTAGAATTGCGTTTTTCTATCACAGACGCGCCCTCTGCATCCATTTATACACTTGGATTTTTAGAAGCAGGTAATTCCTATGATAATTTTGAGGAATATAATCCGTTTACTTTAAAACGTTCAGCTGGATTAGGTGTAAGAATATTTATGCCAGCTTTTGGTCTGTTGGGAATCGATTTTGCTCATGGCTTTGATCCTTTACCAGGAGGAATTGAAAAATCTGGTTGGCAAACACATTTTATTATTGGAAGACAATTCTAAGAAAACTGTACATTTGTGATGCGTAGATTTTTTTTGGCACGGTTTTTCTAAATACTCTATTGAAATGAAAAAAATATTTTTATTAGTTATTCTTACATTAGGTGTAAGTTTTACTTGGTCGCAAAGAAATCAATCAATTGCTTATATTGATATGGAATACATTCTAGAAAATGTTCCTGAATATCTTGAAGCACAGAATACTCTTAATGCGAAAATTGTAAAATGGAGAAAGAAATTAGATGATCAAGCAAGACATATTGAAGTGTTAAAAACAGATTTAGCAAACGAAAAAGCGATCCTAACAAAAGACTTGATAGAAGAAAAAGAAGAAGAAATAAGCATAAAACAAATAGAATTAAGAAGACTTGAATCCTTATATTTTGGACCAAAAGGTGATATGTATGCAATAAGAAAGGAATTGGTTAAACCAATTCAGGATCAGATTTACAATGCAATTCAAAGTATTTCTAAAAGAAAAAAATATGATTTTGTTTTTGACAAGTCTAGTGATTTGGTGATGCTATATTCAAATAAAAAATACGATATTAGCGATCTTATATTGTCAACGATAGATCGCACCCAATTAGTTGATAAAAAAAATAAAAAAAGAAATAAGAAAAGAGTTGCTCCTAAAAAAGAATTAACAAATGAGCAGCAAGAAATTATTACAAAGAGGGAAGATGCGAAAGCCACGAAAATAGCAGATTCAAAAGCAAAAAAAATTGCAGCTCTTGAAGCAAAAAAGAAATTAATAGCAGAAAAAAGAGAAACACTATTAAAACAACGAGAAGAAAAAAGAAAACTCCTACGAGATAAAAAAGAAGCCCTGAATAAGAAAAAAGAACAACAAATAAAAGACAAGAAGAATAATAACAATTAAATGAAAACAAGAATGAAAAATTTTAAAAATTTACTATTAATCGCTGTATTTACTTTAGGATTCGTTAGTATGACAAATGCTCAAAAAATAGGTCATGTAAACTTTGAAAAGTTAATAGCTGAAATGGCTGAAACTCAAACATTAAAATTAGAAATGGAAAAGCTAGGTAAAACTTACCAAGACGAAATTTCAGGAATGGAAAAGACCATTGAAGCTACAAGACAAAAATATGTGGCTGAGTCAAAAACTCAGACAAATGAAACGAATGATAAAAGAGTTCAAGAACTTCAGCAAGAAGCTGCTAAAATAGAGCAAGCAAGAAAATTTGCATACCAAGACATGCAAAAAAGACAAAATGATGGTTTACAACCAATTATTGAAAAGGCACAAAAAGCTATTGAAGCGGTAGCTGCTTCTAAAAGCATTTTATACGTATTAGATGCTTCTGTAGGAAAAGGTTTATTAGTTCAAAAAGGGGAAGACTTATTTGGTGCTGTTAAAACTAAATTAGGATTTTAATAAGACTCCTAACATTATAAACTAAAACCTACTGAATTTCAGTAGGTTTTTTTTATTTTTACAGGAGATGGCACAACTCAATAAATTTCCGATTGGTATTTTCGATTCTGGTATTGGAGGAACTTCTATATGGAGCGCAATAAACAGCCTTTTACCTCTAGAAAACACAATTTACTTATCAGATAGTAAGAATGCTCCCTATGGCGAAAAAGGCAAGCAAAATATCATAGATTTAGCTATTAAAAATACCGAGTTTTTATTAGCTCAGAATTGCAAAACTATTGTTGTTGCTTGCAATACTGCAACAACAAATGCAATTAAAATTTTAAGAGAGAAATATGATGTTCCATTTATAGGAATCGAACCTGCAATTAAACCCGCAGCTGTAAAAACTCAAACCAATACCATAGGTATTCTGGCCACAAAGGGAACCTTAAATAGCGACTTGTTTGAGAAAACATCAAATACAATCAATCAAGAAATAATACGTAAAGAAATCATTGGGAAAGGCTTGGTTGAACTTATTGAGGAGGGAAAATTATATTCTGAAGAAATGACAACATTACTCTCTTCTTATATAACTCCTTTAACAAAAGAAAATGTAGACTGTTTAGTTTTAGGTTGTACTCATTATCCGTATTTAATTCCACAAATAAGAAAACTTGTAGGAAATAAAATTCAGATTATAGATTCTGGTGAAGCTGTTGCGAGACAAACTAAAACTATTTTGGAAAAACATGATTTAATTCAAACAATTAACAACAATAGTTCACATCAATTTTACATCAATAAAGACAAAACAGTCTTAGAAATGTTAATTTCTAATAAAGATACAAAAATAACGGTTTTAGAAAAAGATTTTTAGAACCTTCCGAATTTAGTGTTAATGTTAGGACACGCTGCTCCTCTTTGATTTCTAGTCCATAAATTAATCCCAAGAGATATTTGATGGAAACCTGAATTGGTTAAAACAATTTCATTCATTTGCTTTGAATAAGTGTAAGAAAATATATAATTTCCATAATTAACACCAATAATTGGAGAAATAAACTTCGAGTTATCGATCGCATTCGAATCGAAACTTCTTCTATAAGATAAGGCTGCCCATAGTTGAGCTTTTGAAAAAGTTTTGTATGCTTTAATATTAAAATCTGCTATTCTCTGCCCTGAACTCTCTCTTAATTGAATCAGTATAGATGGTTCTATCTGGATATACGTACTCTTTCCATAAAAGTAACCCGCAGAAAAAATATAATTTCTTAAATCTAAAGGTTCTTGAATATTTAGGTTGTTTTTAGCGGTGAGCAATAAATTTTTTACTGTGAAGTAGGATGAAAAACCAGCCCTGTGAAATGCAACACTAAAATCTGCATTATAATAACTCGTGCTTTCAATAATTGGGTTTACTTTTCCTGTACTTTCAAAAAAAGATCTCTGATCAGATTGGTTTTGAACAAAAGAAAATGCTAAACCAAAAGAAAGTTGTTTAAAAACCTGACCATTACTTAAAGGCAAATGATATGAATAGGCTCCTTGAACTCCTTTCTGAGAATGAAATCCATTTTTATCATTATACAAAACAAGACCATAGCCCGCTTTAGAATACTCTCCAATTTTTGTATGAAAACTTATTGTTTGTAAAGCAGGGGCATCTATTACACCAGCCCATTGTTGTCTTGCAGTGATACGTAGTTTACTAGAATTACCAATACCAGCTGCTGAGGGGTGAATTAAATATACATTATCAGACAAATAATCTTGATAAATAGGCAATGTTTCTTGTGAGTAATTTTTAAAAGAAAAAAAAGACACACAAAGAAAACAACACTGAATGTAGTTTAACTTGATCAAAGAGGGGTTTATTATTAGGTTTTCAAATATAATATTATTTTTTAAAAATAAACTTTTTCAACGCACGAATTAATGCTAAAAAATCGAACTAAATAAACCAATTCCAAACTAAACCAAATCGTATTGTAAAATCTCTGTAAGGATAATTAGGCGCTGAAAAATAATTTTTTCTGGAAAAGCTAGAAGTTACATTATCAATTTTAAAATACAAACGCGTTCTCCTGACCTGTGCATTAAAGAAAACATCTACGGAAGGAAAACCTATTTCCTGAGTGTTTTGCAGTGTAAACTCTGCCAATAAAGGATTGTAGGCATTCAGTTTGTATTTGGTAAAATAATTAAAAGTAGCACCGATATTTACCAACATTGGTTTTCCTTTAAACCAATAGTCTTTATAATACAATGTATTTCTTGTTACAATTTCTGGAACTCTAAAGACAGAACTCCCACTACTCACATTTTGATACATGATACTATTATCCAAAACTAGTTTCCAAAATGTAAACGCTCTTTTTACTTTTACTTTCAGATATGAAATTTGATTTGCAAATTGTTGCGGCAAATTATTCTCATCAAAATAAGTGTAGTTGTCTATGTTCGTATAATTAAGAGAAGCATTGATCCATTTAGAACTAAAATGAAAACCTAAGTCTCTTGTATTTACGTCCCTAAAATCATTGTTCCAATTATAGTCATCATATTTACTTTGGTGTAAGAGCGTGTTGAAATTTGGAGATTTAGAACTAATTAGCAAACTTCCTCTTACTTCAAAAAGACTGTCTTTTTTATAAAGCGCCTGCCCTTTTAAAAAACTACCAGACAACTTACTACCTCCTGGGGTAAGGGTACCTGTGGCATTTAATTGAAAATTTTTGACTTTAGCATTCCAGTCTGCTCCAATGGAAATTGCGCTTCCTTCAAATTTTATTTCAGGAAGATTACTGGCACTATTTAAAACAGCATTGTAACCATATGAATAATTGGAACTATTTATTTTTGCTTTAAACTGACCAAGCACATATTTGGAATTAAATTCTAGGTTTAATTCGTTATTTGTAATCGTACTTTTTGCTTGATTTTCAATGGCCCCAGTAGCATTTTCTATTCCAAAAAAATCAGGTGTAGAACTTGTTTGAGCAAAATAATAGTATTTCGTTTCATTCGTAAGAACATGTCCAACTTTTAAATTGCTAAAATCTCTTTTGTTGATGGTGTCCTTACTCGCCAATAATTTATAACTATGCTCTAAATAAGTTCTTTTTCCTTCAAACATATTTTCAGCAGTTGTTAAATTTACATCTAACCTACCTCTTGTTGAAAAATTTTCGTCTTCACTCTGAAACTTATCAATTTCAATTTGTGGTAGTCCACCACTTTCTTCATTAAAGAAATCTTGTGATGTTAAATGTCCACGAATTTCATATTGATTTCCTTTTGTTCTATACTGAAAAGTACCTCTAAAGTTTCCGTGACTTGCTAAAGATCTTCTATACGCTCCTAGAGAACGGAGTCCTTTATAGGAAAGTGAAACATTCAATCTTCTTGAAAAATTCAAGGTAAAAATAGCGTCAACAACCTGCCCTTGTTGTAGCCCAGTCCTATAGGTTATTTCTGTCGTGGTCGTTGGTACTTCAAAATACTTTATTTCATCAATATCTAAATAACTAAATTGTTTTGCGGTAAAACCAATGTCTGGAAACAAACTGAGATTGCTATAGCTGTAGCCTAAATTATTAAAAGTTTGCCCTTGATTATGAAATGCTAGCAACTCAAAATTATCAGTCCTTAGGTAATTAAACTTATATTCTTTTTCTATGGTTAAGGTTGTGTCAATATAGGTAGTATCTCTTTCATGGGAGAAAACCTTATAATCTGTATATTTTGTTTTCCCAGATAGAATTACCTTTATCTCACCCGAATTATTGAGTGTATCATTCTTTATATTATTAAAACCTCTTCCATTTCCACCGTTATTAAAACTTGATTGTGAAAACAACGTATTTGTGACTAGAGAGATGAATACTGAGAATAAAAATAACGATTTGTTCATAGCTTATTTATGCAATGCAAATGTAAAATAATAAAACGAAAATAATCGTTAATAATTATGTTGAAAGCTGTTAATTAAAATAAAGATATTAAAATTGTCATTCCTATGGAATTGATGCTCAATTTGGTTGAGTAATTAGGAATTTAGAAGAAAAAAAAATCTTTTCTTTGTAGAATGTTAGCACCAAATTATAGTAACTTTTCTTTAGAAGCCGGTACAGATGAAGCTGGAAGAGGCTGTTTAGCTGGACCAGTAGTGGCAGCAGCTGTAATTTTGCCTAAAGGTTTTAGACATCCCTTCTTAAATGATTCGAAACAATTGTCTGAAAAAAAAAGAGATGAATTGCGTCCTATAATTGAAGAAAATGCCCTTGCTTTTGGAGTCTCTTTTGTGTGGCAAGATGAAGTTGATAAGATCAATGTTTTGCAATCTTCAATTACGGGCATGCATCGTTCTATTGAAATGCTCAAAACACAACCAGAATTCATTATTGTTGATGGAAATAAGTTTCGAGACTACAGGGACATTCCTCATAAGACAATTGTAAAAGGGGATTCAAAATATTTGAGTATTGCTGCAGCTTCCGTTTTAGCAAAAACATATAGAGATGAATATATGGCAAAGATTGATCTAGAATTCCCCATGTATAATTGGAAAAAAAACAAAGGGTACCCAACAAAAGAACATCGAAATGGAATTCGCGAATTTGGTATCACCAAGTATCACAGAAAAACATTTAAGTTATTGCCCGAACAATTAAAGTTAAAATTGTGATATAAAATAAAATAGGAATTAAATCCTTTATTTTTTTATTAATTGCCTGATTTTAATATTCAAAGCGGCAAACAACAAGGTTGTAAAAGGGCTTAACCAATTGAAAATTGCATAAAAGAAATATTCACTAACGCCAACTCCTAGCACGCTAGATTGATAAGCGCCACAAGTGTTCCAAGGGATTAAAACAGAAGTTACAGTACCCGAATCCTCTAAAGTTCTACTTAAATTTTCAGGTGCCAATCCTTTATCTTTATATGCTTTTTTAAACATTTTACCGGAGATCACTATTGCTAAATATTGGTCTGAAGTAATGATATTTAAACCTAAACAACTGACAACGGTACTTGCGAATAAACCAAAAACAGAAGTTGCTACAGATAACAAGCTCTTCGTTATTTTTGCCAACGCACCAATAGCATCCATAATCCCTCCAAAAACCATTGCACAAACAATTAATAAAATTGTCCAAATCATACCATTCATTCCAGCAGAACTAAATAGTTTTTTCAACCTTTTAAGGGTAATTAACTTCTCTAAATTTTCCGCCTTAAACTGAGCAATATCTTGAGCGACAGCATTCGAAGAAAATAAATTTACTAAAACCTCCTTTGTATAAACTCCATCTAAATCAACATCTGTAAATAGGTTCTTTAAATTTTTATCCTTCTTTATTTTTTGTAAATCAGTGTCTGAAAATACAGCAGTATATGCTGATTCGTCAATAGCAATATTGACATCTGTTAAAACTGCGTTTGCAATAAAATTCGTCTTATTATCTGACAAAGAATGAATAAGGTTTGATTGAAAGACCATTGCAAAAATAGCCGCTAAAACAACACCAGTAACTAAAGCTATTAAAGGTTTTATTTTTAAAATAATTAAAATAATTACAGAACAAGGAACTATAAATAGCCAAGGTGTAATATTAAAATAAGCATCTATAGTTTGTAAAATAAAAGTAACATCTGTAGTCCCTGTCGCTGTTACATTTACACTTAAAACTGCAAATACAATTAAAGTTACTATTATTGTTGGAATAGTCGTTATATACATATATTTTATATGAATAAACAAATCTGTACCTGCCATCGCTGCCGCCAAATTTGTGGTATCTGAAAGTGGCGACATTTTATCTCCAAAATAAGCGCCAGAAATAACAGCTCCCGCAATCATTCCTGTTGGAATTCCTAATGCGCTTCCAATACCCACTAAAGCAATACCAACGGTTGCAGAAGTGGTCCAAGAACTGCCGGTTGCAATAGAAATAATTGCAGCAATAACAACAGATGCTGGTAAAAAAATTTCTGGGGTTAAAACTTGTAATCCAAAATAAACAAAGGCTGGTATAATTCCACTAATTAGCCAAGTGCCCATCAATGCACCTACTAAAAAAAGAATTAGAATTGGCACAAAAACACTTTTCCAGTTCTCCCAAACTTCAACAATCATCTCACTAAGAGAAACCTTATTTAAAAAACCAATACCGCATGCAAAGGCACCACCAACCAAAAGAATATATTGATTAGAATAATCTCCAAACCAAATGCCATGAGCATAAAAAATATTATACGCTAACAAACTCATCAAAATTAGAACTGGAATTAGTGACTCAAATAAACTCAGTTCTTTACTCTCTATTATTTTCTGACCTTCTATTTTAATTTCTGATAGATTTGTATCGTCTTGCATTCTATAAATTTTCGTCTTGTAATGTTACGATTTAAGAAAATGTTATGCAAATTGAATCTGTTGACTTACTTTTGCTTTCATGGACTCATTAACCCAAATTGTATTAGGCGCTGCTTGTGGCGAAATAATTTTAGGAAAAAAAATTGGTAATAGAGCATTACTTTTTGGTGCAATTGGTGGTACAATTCCTGATTTAGATGTTTTTGTTGGTAAGCTTTTATATACTAATGAAATACAAGCAATGGCTTTTCATAGAGGTTTTATGCATTCTGTTTTATTTGCAGTTTTGGGCTGTTTTTTCTTTGGATGGGTCACTTATAAACTTTATGATTTTGGAAAAAGAAAGCATACTACCAATCTGAAAGATTGGATTTGGCTTTACTTTTTATCCATTTTCACACACCCTCTTTTAGATTGTTTTACACCTTATGGAACACAGTTATTTGCACCATTTTCTAATTACAGAGTTGCTTTTAACAACATCTCTGTAGCAGATCCAATGTATACTGTTCCATTTTTGTTGTGTTTAATCATCATGATGTTTTTCAATAGAAAAAAAATCCAAAGAACTTGGTGGTTAAAAGCAGGCATATATATCAGCTCTGTTTACATGATTTTTACAATTATCAATAAAATACATATGGATGCTGTTTTTAAAAAATCATTCGAAAAAGCAGGAATTTCCTTCAATCGATTTTCTGCACAACCTACCATTTTAAATAATTTTTTATGGTATTCCGTTGCAGAAAGCGAAACTCAATATCACTTAACATTTTATTCTTTATTTGATAAAAGCCCGGTATCAGAAAACATTATTACGGTTGAAAAAAATCATGATTTAATTGATATGAACGATGACAATTTGCAATCCTTAGTATGGTTTAGTAATCATTATTACAACCTCTCAAGAAAAGAGAAAGTGGGCACTTATAAATTTGTAGATTTACGGTACCCAATGATAAACCCAGAAGATGCAACTACGTCCGTTTTTAACTTTACTATTTTTAATAAAAATAATGAATGGAATATTTTACCCTTTGACGTTGCTCCTCCTAATAAAGACGATTTTAGAAATTTCATAGCACGCTTAAAAGGTATTTAATACACCAACCTTAACCGTACGAGATTTGATTATTTTTGTAGGTCCTTTCTAATATCATTATCTAAATCTATAGAAAACGAATTACGCCCCTGAGAAACTCATTTGGTTTTTAAGTTTTTTTTTAAACAACCCTTTTTTTACCTTTTTAAAAGCGACATACACTTTTGATTTCACGCTATCGGTTTCGTGAAAAAAAAAATTAAAAACCAAAATATTTCTTATTTTTACTGTTCAATTTTAGAGACAATGAATAAGAAAGTTATATTGATGATTTTGGATGGTTGGGGAATCACACAAGACCCAAAAGTATCCGCTATTTACAACGCAAAAACGCCATATATTAATGGTTTGTATGATACATATCCTAATGCAGAATTAAGAACAGACGGAGAACATGTAGGTTTACCAGAAGGGCAAATGGGAAATTCTGAAGTTGGTCACATGAATTTAGGTGCTGGTAGAATTGTTTATCAAAACTTAGCGCGTATCAATAAAGCGGTTAAAGAAAAAACTTTAGGCAAAGAAAAAGTCTTACTAGACACTTTCAAATATGCCAAGGAAAATAACAAAAATGTTCATCTATTGGGGTTGGTCTCAAATGGAGGAATTCATGCTCACATTGAACATTTAAAAGGAATATTAGATGTGGCAAAAGAGAATGAAGTTGATAATGTCTTTTTACATGCATTTACAGATGGTCGTGATTGTGATCCAAAATCTGGAACCTATTTCATCAACGAAGTTCAGGAATACATGAAAGAAAGCACAGGCAAATTGGCCTCTGTTACTGGGCGTTATTATGCAATGGATAGGGATAACAGATGGGAGCGTGTTAAAATAGCTTATGATGGAATTGTCAATGCAATTGGTGAAAAAACTACCGATATTTTAGCTACAATCAATAAAAATTATGACAATAATTTAACGGATGAATTTCACAAACCAATTATTATAACCCATAAAGATGGATCACCAAAAACACAAATAAAAGAGGGGGACGCAATTATTTTCTTTAACTATAGAACAGACAGAGGAAGGGAATTAACCAATGCATTATCGCAAAATGATTTTCCAGAATTCGATATGAAAAAATTAGACTTGTACTTTACAACGATGACTTTATATGATGCCTCTTTCACAGGAATAAATACTATTTATAATACGAATAATATTAAAAACACCTTAGGAGAAGTTTTGTCTGCTGCAGGAAAAAAACAGATTAGAATTGCTGAAACAGAAAAATATCCGCACGTAACTTTTTTCTTTTCAGGGGGACAAGAAGCTCCTTTTGAAGGCGAATCTCGTATTTTAAGAAACTCACCAAAAGTAGCAACATACGATTTAAAACCAGAAATGTCTGCATATGAATTAAAAGACGCACTTTGTGAAGATTTAGAAAAAGGTGAAGCAGATTTTGTTTGTTTAAACTTTGCAAACGGGGATATGGTTGGGCATACTGGAATGATGGATGCTGCAATAAAAGCATGTGAAGCTGTAGATGAATGTGCAAAATCAGTGATAGAAACAGGTTTAGAAAATGGATATTCCATCTTATTAATTGCTGACCATGGTAATTGTGAAACAATGATGAATCCTGATGGCTCTCCTCATACAGCACATACCACAAATCCAGTACCATTCATTTTAATTGACAAAGAGATAAAATCAATAAAAAATGGCGTATTGGGTGATATTGCTCCTACAATCTTAGATTTGATAGGTGTAGAAAAACCAAAAGAAATGACGCAAAATTCTTTGCTTTAATTTTATAGAAACTTAGTATGGGAAAGTAAAAGACTCCCTCTTATATACAAAATATTAGCACAAGCAAATTTCAACTTAATCAATTTTGAATTGATTAAGTTGGCAATATTAAAAAAACTCCTGTTAATTTAGAATAAGATTTTGATATTGTAAGAGTCCTACTTTTATTTTCTATAAAAGAAAGAGATCGTTAGACATGTTGAATAGGCTCGTGGATTTATAGAAAAACACCTCCTAAAGTCCTACTGGAAATACTTATAAGCATTCGGATGACAAAAGTAAGTAAGCTACTTCTTTGTTTTTTCTTAAGAAGTATTTCTTAAGAAATATAGTAACTTTGCAGTTCAATATATTTTTAAGATGATTAAGATAAAAACCAAAGAAGAAATAGAAATTATGCGCGAAAGTGCGTTAATAGTTTCCAAAACATTAGGCATGCTTGCTAAAGAAGTAAAACCAGGTGTTTCCACTTTACATTTAGACAAACTTGCCGAAGACTTTATAAGATCTGAAGGTGCAATTCCTGGTTTTTTAGGATTATATGATTTCCCAAATACGCTTTGTGTGAGTCCTAATGATCAGGTTGTGCATGGCATTCCAAATAATAAACCATTACTTGAAGGCGATATTATTTCTATAGATTGTGGTTCAAAAAAGAATGGTTTTTATGGAGACCATGCCTATACATTTGCTGTTGGAGAAATTTCCCCAGAAACTAAAAAACTTCTAGAGGTAACTAGAAAAAGTTTATATATTGGTATTCGTGAATTTAAAGCAGGAAATAGAGTTGGCGATGTTGGTTTTGCTATTCAAAAATTCACGGAAGATCATGGGTATGGAGTTGTAAGAGAACTCGTAGGTCACGGATTAGGAAGAGAAATGCATGAAGATCCAGAAATGCCAAATTATGGAAAAAGAGGAAGAGGAAAGAAATTTGCTGAAGGAATGGTGGTTGCCATAGAACCTATGACTAATTTAGGCACTTATAAAATTAGACAACATAGTGATGGTTGGACCATTACGACTTTAGACAACAAACCTTCTGCTCATTTTGAGCATGATGTTGCGATTGTTAATGGAAAACCAGAATTACTTTCTACTTTTAAATATGTACATGAAGCATTAGGTATTGTTACTGATGAAGAAGATGAATTTAGACAATAAGTTATTTTAACACAGGTTTCACATATCACCATTGATAGAATGTTAAAATTATACGGAAACATTCTTGCCCATGAATATCGATTAGATTTTATAATAGGTGATAAAATCGTATTAGAAATAAAAGCTAAATAGTATTTAACTTCTTCATTTGTAAAATCAATATTAAATTAATTAGCTGATTTAAAAATTAACTTTGGTGAAGATAAATTAAAATATAAAAGAGTAATTTTATAAAAATACATATTCACTCAAAAAAAATAAATCCTTTGTAAGAATTAATTATTACATGTCAAACCTGTGTCAGACAAAATATTCAAATCCATATTAAATATAATACCAAGACCTTGGTTAATAAGAGTTAGTTATCTTGTAAGGCCCATCATTGCTTTTTTTCTAAAAGGAGATAAATTTACAGACCCTATAGATGGAAAAAGTTTTCGTAAATTTTTACCTTATGGATATGAGATACAAAGAGAAAATGCACTTTCACCTTCTACCCTATCTCTAGAGAGACATCGATTAATGTGGCTTTTTTTAAGAGATAATACTGATTTTTTTACATCACAAAAAAAAATAAAAACGTTACACATTGCTCCGGAACAATGTTTTTTAGAAATTTTTAGAAAGCAAAAAAATTTGGAATACATTACTTCAGATTTAGAATCTCCAATTGCAGACGTTAAAGCTGATATTTGCAATTTACCTTTTAAAGAAAATTCATTTGATGTTGTTTTTTGTAACCATGTATTAGAACACATTACAGATGACACAAAAGCGATGCAAGAACTATATCGTGTTTTAAAGCCAAAAGGAATGGGAATTTTTCAAATACCTCAAGACATTTCTAGAGAAAAAACTTTTGAAGATGATACGATTACAGACAGAAAAGAGCGGGCTAAAATATTTGGGCAGTATGACCATGTACGAATTTATGGTAGAGATTATTTTGATAAGCTTCGCTCCGTAGGCTTTAAGGTCGATGAGATAGATTACACAAAAAATATTAGTTCAGAAAAACGCATCCAATTTTGCTTGATGCAGCATGAAATTTTGCCTGTTTGCTATAAGAAATAATCTACTAAAGCATCTACCAATAGCACTTTTAAATATTTTTTTTAATTTTTGTATAACTAAGTTCTTTAGATTTTTTTTAAATGGAATTAGCGAATTCATCGAAACTCCCAAAAATATTAAAAGCAGAATTAATGTTGCCTAAAATACCCTACTTAAAATCTCTTGTTTTGTATTCTTTTAAGCGACCATTTTCATCAACAAACAATAAAATACCATCCAAATTTTTATGTTTTTCTAAGAATTTTTTTGATTTTTCAAAACCCATAGCCATAAAAGCAGTTGCATAAGCATCTACGTCTGCACAATCTAAACTAGCTATTACAGAAGCGCTTAATAGATTACTTTCTTTTGCAAAACCTGTTCTAGGGTTAATGGTATGGACAAATTTCTGTCCATTTTCTGCCACTCTAAACTTTCTATAATTACCAGAGGTCGCCATAGATTTATCAGATAAATTTATTTTCTTAAACCCCTTAGAACCGTCCTTATGAATCGGATCTACTAACTGAATAGCCCAAGAAATATTATTTACTTTCTTACCTTTCGCACGAATCTCCCCTCCAACTTCAACCAAATAATTCTTTATTTTTTTACGTTCTAAAAAGCGTGCGACAATATCTATTCCAAATCCTTTTGCAATCGCATTAAAATCTAAATAAATTTCTTCGTATTTCTTATAAACTTTTCTATCAAGAATAGTTACCTTATCAAGGGATACAAATTGCATTTGTGCTTTTAACGCTTCTTGTGTTAAATTTTGCTTTCCTCTTTGCGGTCCAAATCCCCATGCATTTACAAGATTACCAACAGTTGGATCAAAATAACCATTGGTTTCTTTGTAAATTTTTTTTGATTTTTTAAAAACTTCTAAAAAAAAGTCATCTACAACTATCGTAGTATCTCCTTTGTTAATTTTTGAAATATCCGAAGTAGGAATATAGGTTGACAAAGATTTATTCATTAAGAAGAATAAACTATCAATCGATTTTTGATAATTTTTAGATGCATTTAAATATACTATTTTATAGGTCGTACCAAAAACATGTCCTTTTAAAATAAAATCTTTTTCTTTTTCTTCTTGAATACAAGAAAGAAAAAATAGTAAAATCGTAATAAAAATAAGATATTTTTGGAACTTCATAAATTCAGAGTCTAATTCCAAAAGTAATACATAAAATTTTCATAAAATGCCATTAAATAGAGTATTTGTAAATACATTTGATTAAATTTGTTTGATGAACGTAATCTTCGAATCCATGAAAAAAATCTCAATCTTATTATTAACTACTATTTTAGTAAGTTCTTGTGTTGCAAAAAAAGAATTTGTTGACTTACAAACAAAACACAATCAAGCTAAGACAGAATTAGTAAATGTAAAGGCTATTTTACAGAAATGTATTATTGAAAAAGAAAAAGAAAGCATAAAATATTTTTCTCTAACAGAGCAAGTGAAAGCTTTAAAAGAAGATAAAAAAACCGCCTTAAAACAGGTTGAAAACTTAACGGTTTTAACACAGTCTTCTTCTGATAACATTAAAAATGTAATTACACAATTAAGTGAAAAAGATAAATATATTAATGGTGTAAGAGATGCAATGACTCAAAAAGATTCATTAAACCTTGCTATAAAATATCATTTGACTCAAAACTTAACCGATGGAATTCAAGACAAAGACATTGAAGTTAATGTTGAAAAAACGGTTGTTTTCATTTCTATTTCAGACAAACTATTATTCAAAAGTGGGAGTTATAATGTAACAAAAGGCGCCTATACCGTTTTAGAGAAAATTGCTAAAGTTATAAATGACCAACCACAAATGGAAGTTATGATTGAAGGACATACAGATACAACTCCAATCAAAAGAACTATAATTCAAGACAACTGGGATCTATCTGCTCTAAGAGCTACTTCTATTACTCGAATTTTACAATATAAATTTGGTGTAAAACCACAACGATTAATTGCTGCTGCAAGAAGTCAATATGTACCTTTGGTTGATAATGATACACCAGGAAACAGAGCAATAAACAGAAGAACAAAAATCATTATTATGCCTAAATTAAATCAATTCTTTGAATTGTTAGAGCAAGATACTAGCAAGTAATTCTTATAAAATACAATCATAAAACCACTCTATTTTTGAGTGGTTTTTTTTATGCCAAACTTATCCAATTAAAATTAGGAAACATTCTTAATTAAATCAGAACTAAGAGTACTTTGTGTTTTTTTTGGCAATTTACCTTAGAGTAATTTCTAGGTGAAAAATTGCAAAAATATTTAGTAACTTAGCCTTATGACTATTAAAGACAAACAATTAGCAAATAGTATCTACCTTATTCTTGCTGCTTTATTCATTGCTTCATTGGTAGTTTCTAACTTAATTTTTCAAAAATTCTTTTATTGGGAACCTTTTGGTGTGTATCGTTTTGAAGTCTCTGTAGGAATTTTACCCTACCCAATTACTTTTCTAATTACAGATATCTTATCAGAAATCTACGGAAAGAAAAAAGCAAACCAAGTTGTTATTGCAGGAATATTCGCTTCGTTTTTTTCAACGTTAATTATTCTAATTGCAGATTTTGCACCCGCAATAGGGAGTTCACCAATCGATGATACGGTATTTCATCAAGTTTTTGGATTGTCTCCTTTGGCTGTTTTTGCTTCTATGTTGGCGTATTTATTCGCGCAGCTTGTAGACATTAGAATTTTTCATTTCTGGAAAAAACGCACAAAAGGAAAACATTTATGGCTGCGTAATAATTTTTCCACTTTTGCTTCACAGTTTATAGACACTTTTACAATCGTTTTTTTATTGTGCTCATTTGAAATTTTACCCTGGAATATTTTCACTAGCTTACTAATAAGTGGCTTTCTTTTTAAAGTAATTATTGCCGCTTTAGACACTCCTATTTTATATGGAATTGTTTTTCTATTTAGAAAAAGATTCAACCTAAAAATTGATGAAGAAATTTTGGCGTAATTTTTTGTAATTAACGCTAAAATTGTTCGTCTAAAAAAATAGAAAAAAACATTAAAATGAAAAAAATAATAGTACTACTTATCTCGGTTTTTACTTTTTCTCAAGTGCAAGCACAAACATCTATTTTCAATGATTTATTACAAAAGCATGTTAGCAAAAATGGAATTGTAGATTACAAATCCTTTAAAAATGATGAAGGTAAATTAGATAGTTATATTTCTTATTTAGAAGAAACGTCTCCAACAAATTCTTGGTCAAAAGACAAACAAAAGGCCTTTTGGATTAATGGGTATAACGCATATACTATCAAAATAATTTTGGAAAATTACCCACTAAAAAGTATTATGAATATCAACCAAAAAGGAAAAAATGCTTGGGAAATTCCTTTTGCTAAAATTGGCGGTAAAAACTATACTTTAAATCATATTGAGCACAAAATTTTACGTAAAAATTTATTTGATCCTAAAATTCATGTTGGTGTAAATTGTGCTTCAGGGTCTTGCCCTAAAATCTCAAATATTGCTTTTACTGAAAAAAATATAGACGCTGAGTTAACGCGTTTAATGAAAGATTTTATCAACGATACATCAAGAAACAAACTAGCAAAAAAGAAAATTCAAATTTCTTCGATTTTTGATTGGTTTAAAAGTGACTTTACTAAAGACGGTTCTCTTATTGCCTTTTTAAATAAATATTCAGAGACTGAAATTAGTCCAGAAGCAAAAATTAGTTTTCTAAAATATAATTGGACTTTAAATGGAAAATAGTACCTTTCTTTTTTAATCAGAAATAAAACAAAAATAATGTCTAAAACGTATTATGATGCTGCAGATTTAAGAAAATTTGGTAAAATCACAGAATGGAACGAAGAACTTGGAAATAAGTTTTTTGACTATTATGGAAAAGTATTTGAAGAAGGAGCATTAACTGCTCGCGAAAAGTCATTAATTGCTCTGGCGGTAGCACATACAGAGCAATGTCCTTACTGTATAGATGCCTACACAAAAGATGGTTTACAACGTGGAATAACGAAAGAAGAAATGATGGAAGCTGTTCATGTTGGCGCTGCCATTAAAAGTGGTGCAACTTTAGTTCATAGTGTTCAAATGATGAATAAAGTGAATAAACTTGACGGCTAAAAATCAAAAAACTAAATACAAAACTATTTTGTCAGGTCGAACGCAGTCGAGACCTAATTAACCTCTCGACTGCGCTCGAGGAGACAGAATTAAAATAATATAAATCACTTAAACAGTGAGAAGCTGAAACAAGTTCAGCTTGACATAAATATGAAAAAATCACTACAAGCAAGAAATAACGATTTAGCAAATACAGAGCGTCAGTTAGAAATTTTATCTAACGGAATTTTTGCTGATGGTGAGTTACCAACCTTTGCTAATAAAATTAAAGAAACAAATCAGTTTCCTTTACGTCCAAAAAAACTAGAAATTTTACAGATTAACTTAGGTTATATGTGCAACCAAGTTTGTGCGCATTGCCATGTAGATGCAGGTCCAGACAGAAAAGAAATCATGACGATTGAGACTATGCAACAGTGTTTAGATGTTATCAAAAAAACAGAAGCGCATACCTTAGATTTAACTGGTGGAGCACCAGAGATGAATCCTAATTTTAAATGGTTTGTAGAAGAAGCATCCAAAGCAGGAATTAAAGATTTTATTGTACGTTCTAATTTAACGATTATTAGAGCGAATAAAAAATATCACGATTTACCTCAATTCTTTAAAAAACATGGCGTTCATATAGTTTCTTCTATGCCACATTGGACTCGTGGAAAAACGGATAAACAACGTGGAGATGGTGTTTTTGATAAATCTATTAAAGCGCTGCAAATGTTAAATGAAGTAGGTTACGGAACTAAGGGCTCTGATTTAAAATTAGATTTGGTGTACAATCCGTCAGGAGCATTTTTGCCTGGAGATCAAATGGCATTAGAAAATGATTTTAAAAAAGCATTAAAAACTGATTTCAATATTGATTTTCATAATTTATTTGCAATTACAAATTTACCTATTAGCCGTTTTTTAGATTACTTAATTGCTTCAGAAAATTATGAAGATTATATGTTTGCTTTGGTAGAAGCTTATAACCCTTCTGCTGTAGAAAATGTAATGTGTACAAACACCATTTCTGTAAGTTGGGATGGCTGGTTGTATGATTGCGATTTTAATCAGATGCTAAATTTAAAAGTAGCTAGTAAAGTAAAACATATTGCCGATTATAATGAAGAATTATTACAAAACAGAAATATAATTATCAATCAACACTGTTATGGATGTACTGCTGGTGCAGGAAGTAGTTGCCAAGGGGTCGTTGCATAAACCTCTTTTATCTTTCAGTCATTTCCTAAAAAAGAGGGAATGTGGAATGAAAATTAAAATATAGTAAAATAATAAATTTACGAATCCAAAGTGAATTCATCACAAAATAAAAAATCATGAGTTATTTAGAAACCACACACAACGTATACAAAGAAGCCGCTTTAAAGCCAGATGTTGGCTTGTGCTGTACAACAAATCCTATATGGGAATTACCAGGATTAAAAATTCCTAGAATTATGCAAGAAATGAACTACGGTTGTGGATCTACTGTGCATGCGAGAGATTTAACCAACAATCCAAAAATGTTATATGTTGGTGTTGGTGGTGGTATGGAGTTACTTCAATTTTCCTATTTTAACAGAAATAAGGGCGGTGTAATTGGATTGGACGTAGTAGATGAAATGCTAGAAGCTTCTCGCAAAAATTTTAAAATTGCTGAAGAACAAAATGATTGGTTTAAAAGTGATTTTGTTGATTTACGCAAAGGGGATGCAATGAATTTACCAGTAGAAGATAATTCTATTGATGTTGCTGCGCAAAACTGTTTGTTCAATATTTTTAAATCTGATGATTTAAAAAAAGCAATTGAAGAAATGCACCGAGTTTTAAAACCTCATGGACGTTTGGTGATGAGTGATCCTACTTGCGAACAGCCTATGAATGATGAGTTAAGAAATGACGATCGCTTACGAGCATTATGCTTAAGTGGAAGCTTATCAATCGCAGATTATGTAAAAGCTTTAACAGATGCTGGTTTTGGAACTATTGAAATTAGAGCTAGAAAACCGTACAGAATTCTGGACCCTAAAAATTATCCGACTAACGAATTGATTTATATTGAATCGATTGAAGTTGCTGCAATTAAAGATCCAATGCCAGAAGACGGGCCTTGTATTTTTACAGGAAAAGCGGCTATTTATTTTGGTGATGAGGATTATTTTGATGACGGTTTAGGGCATACTTTATTAAAAAATCAACCTTTAGCAATTTGTGATAAAACGACTGTTGCTCTTCAATCTCTAGAAAGAGATGATATTTTCTTTTCAGAATCTACATTTCATTATGATGGTGGTGGATGTTGCTAAACTTCATAGAAAAATTTTATGAAAAAACTTTTGCTATTGGTACTTATTAATGCATCAACTTTTGTCCAAAAAAAATTAGAAAAGCTATTTTATTAGATTCTAGACAAGAAAAAGAATACAAAGTCAGTCATTTAAAAAAGACTCTTTTTGTTGGTTAACAATTATAAAAAATGAATTCTAAAAGAGAAAACTTATTATTAATTTTCACTAGAAACCCCGAATTAGGAAAAGTAAAAACACGTTTAGCGAAAACTGTTGGTGATGAAACTGCTTTAAAAATCTATAAGTTCTTACTACAAAAAACTAGAAATATTTCTTCAAAAGTAACTTCAGACAAAGCTGTTTACTATTCCGTAAAAATCAGAAATAATGATATTTGGGATACTAATAGCTATCAAAAACACCAACAATTGGGAGAAGATTTAGGTCTTAGAATGTTAAATGCTTTTAAAAATAGTTTTGATGCAGGCTACAAAAAAGTACTGATTATTGGTAGTGACTTGTATGACTTATCAACGGAAAAAATAGATATCGCTTTTAACGAATTAGACACGAACGATCTGGTAATAGGACCTGCAGAAGATGGTGGTTATTATCTTTTAGGAATGAATGCTTTCCAAGAAAATATCTTTAAAAATAAAGATTGGGGAACAGATACTGTTAGAAAAGATACTTTAACAGATTTAAAAGATAAAAAAGTACATTTGTTATCAGCTTTAAATGATGTGGATGTATTTGAAGATATTGAACATCATGAGGCATTTCAACATTTTTTCAAATAACCAAGCAGTTAAGATTCTGGATTAAATTCAGCATAAATGAAACAACAACAATTACAAGAAACAATTGATTATTTAAAATTAAATGGAATTTCAAATCCAGAAATAGGAATTGTTTTAGGAACAGGTTTAGGAAAACTAGTTCATGAAATTTCCATTGAAAAAGAGATTGCCTATTCAGAAATTCCAAACTTTCCAACTTCTACAGTAGAATTTCATTCTGGTAAATTAATTTATGGAGAATTATCAGGAAAAAAAGTAATAGTAATGTCTGGTCGTTTTCATTTGTATGAAGGTTATAATCTTTGGGAAGTTACCTACGGAATAAGAACCATGGACGGTTTAGGAATAAAAAACTTACTGATTTCTAACGCTGCTGGTGCAATTAATTTGTCCTACAAAAAAGGAGATTTAATGTTGATTGAAGACCACCTCAACCTACAAGGAAGCTCACCTTTAGCTTTTAAAGGAGCTAATATTTTTGGAAATATTTTTGCTGACATGTTAGCACCCTATTCAAAAGAAACCAACGATAAATTACTAAAAATAGCCAAAGAAAACAAGATTCAATTACACACAGGAATCTATGCAAGTGTTGTAGGCCCTCAACTAGAAACTAGAGCAGAATACAGAATGTTGCAAATTTTAGAAATCGATGCAGTGGGAATGAGTACTGTGCCCGAAGTCATCGTTGCAAAACAACTAAATTTACCTTGCGTAGCTATTTCTGTATTGACTGATGAATGTAATCCTAAAAATTTACAACCCGTAAATATTGCAGAAATTATTGCCATTGCTGGTGAAGCTGAACCGAAAGTGATTACCTTATTTAAGGAAGTCATTAAGGTAATTTAACAAAAAAAATCGAGATTTTTAAAACTTGGAGGAGCTGTTATTAGAATTAAATGAAACAAGCTATTTTAATGGAATTTAAGAAGTTATTTGTTAGCTATTATAAGTAAGTATCATTATTAGTTCTCGTCAAAGATTTAAAATTCACAACTTCATGATACTACTACTTCTTTTTATTACCGCCTGTTTTTTAGCTTATAGTAACGGGGCAAATGATAATTTTAAAGGTGTTGCTACCTTATTTGGATCTGGCACTACCAACTATAAGAAAGCTATTAATTGGGCTACAATTACAACTTTTTCAGGTTCAGTTACAGCTATTTTCTTAGCAGAACAACTTGTTAAAAATTTCTCAGGAAAGGGCTTAGTACCTAATGAATTAATTCAAACACCAAATTTTGCAATTGCAATTGCTCTAGGAGCAGCAATTACCGTTTTTAGCGCAACAAGAATAGGAATGCCAATATCTACTACCCATAGTTTAGTAGGCGCTCTTTTTGGAGCTGGAGTTATGGCAGTTGGTTCTGATTTTAATTTTGAAAAACTAGGAAACACCTTTTTAATGCCTTTAATTGTTAGTCCTTTAATGGCGGCAATTTTAAGCTTCTTAGCATACCTATTACTCAAATTCATTAGGAAACAAATTCCTAATTTAAACACAACAACTCCAACTTTATTTGGTATCTCATCTTTCAAAATATTAGATAGCTTGCATTATGTTAGTTCTGGAATTGTGAGTTTTGCAAGAGGGTTAAATGACACTCCTAAAATTGTTGGATTATTAATTATAATCAAAACATTTGAGATTGAATGGAGTATGATTTCTGTAGCAATTGTTATGGCTTTAGGCGGATTATTAAATGCAAAAAAAGTGGGTGAAACTATGAGTAAAAAGATTACAAAAATGAACTCTGGTCAAGGGTTTACTGCTAATATGATTACTGGTATATTAGTAACCACAGCAAGTATTCATGGATTACCAGTTTCTACAACTCATGTTTCTGTAGGTTCACTTTTTGGAATTGGAACTGTTACTAAAAAGGCAGATTATAAAGTAATAGGAAAAATTGTTTTGTCTTGGATACTTACCTTACCTATAGCAGCAATTATGAGCGCTATCATTTTTAAAGTATTAGATTTGTTAGCGTAAACATATTTATAGAGAGTGTAATTATTGAACTTATTCCATTTAAATTAAAGCAACTACCTTTTGAATAAAATTTGATTTCTCAAAACCGATAATAATCTTTAAATTCGTCATTAATAACATTGAATTTAAAAAATGTCAAACAAATATTTAAGTTTTATCTCTGATGAGCACCTATTGTCTTGTGTTGAAAATCTCCATAAATCATATTTGAAAGCAAAAGCAAATGTGAGTAAAAAGAAGTTCTATAAAAATAAGATTGACACTATAAAATTAACATTTGATGCTAAGTTTAATGATTTAGATGAAGAAACATTAATTAAAACTGAAATTAATCGTCAAATAGACAAATCCATAAATAATTCAATTGGAACTTTTCATGAACAAATTTTAGGAGGAATTACTGGATTTGAAATTGGAAATTTAAGTGGATTTGATATTAAGGCTGAAGATGACACATTATTTGCCGACATAAAAAACAAGCACAATACAATGAACAGTAGTTCAGCTGAAAGCTTGTTTCAAAAATTAGCAAAATATGCTGACACATACAAACTGGCGAAATGCTATTGGGTACAAGTGTTGGCTAAAAATAGCTTTAATGAAAAATGGTTTGGAGAAATTAACGGAAAAGAATACAGTCATAGTAGAGTTTATAAAATATCTGGAGATCAATTTTACAAATTACTTTCTGGGAAAGACAATGCTCTATTTGAATTATATCAAATCTTACCACAAGCTATTTCAGATTATTTGAGTAAACAAGAAAAAGAAGGATCTCAAAGCAATTCTGCACTTGAAGAAATTTCAACAAGTTCGAAAGAGTCTAAAAGAAGTATTTTAGATGAAATTACTTTTGAAAATTATGGCTATTACTTAGGTTTTGACAAGCTTAAATAATAAGCATTTAAAAACTTAATAATTGAATAGCCTATTTCTTGTCCTAAGTTGCAAGGAACTGCATTTCCAATTTGTTTATATTGTTGAGAAACAGAACCTGCAAATTTCCAATCATCTGGAAAGGTTTGAATTCTAGCATATTCTCTTACCGTAAATGGCCGTGTTTCTTCTGGGTGACACCTTTCTGTTTGCTTTTGAGCTGGGCTACAAGTAAGTGTTAAACTTGGTTCATCCCAACCAATTCTACGAGCAATACCTGTTTTTCCTCCACTTAAATAGAAACTTTTACCCATATATTCTTTTTGAATATCTAATGGTAAATTTCTCCAATATCCTTTTTGAGGAACTAAATCTAATACTTCTTTTTTATACTTAGGGTATTTTGCTCCTCCAGATTTAGGAACACTGGAATCATATAATTCTCCTTTTTTAAGAGCATCAATCAAATTATATATTTTATTATGAGGTGTTGGATATTTATATTTCAAATCAAGATCTTTTCTGACTCCAACTAATATTACACGCTCACGTTTTTGAGGAACTTTATAATTTATTGCTTTTAAAACTTGCACAGGAACAACATTATAACCAATTTCATCCAAGATTGAAATCATTCCTTCAATAGTTTTACCTTTTTCGTGAGACAACAATCCTTTTACATTTTCCCCTATACAGATAAGTGGATTAACTTCTTTTACTACTCTTGCAAACTCATAAAAAAGTGTTCCTCTTGCATCTTTAAGTCCTAATTTTTTTCCTGCATAACTAAATGCTTGGCAAGGAAAACCTCCAGTAACAATATCTACATTATTATTATATCTTGTGAAATCAAATGACTTAATATCTCCTTCTAAAACATTCCAATTAGGCCTATTCTCTCTTAATGTTTGACAAGCCCATTTATCTATTTCATTTAAAGCAACACATTTAATACCTGCTTTTTCTAAACCTACTGCCAAACCTCCAGCACCTGCAAATAATTCTAAAACTTTAAATTGTTGAATTGGTATTACAGAATTATCTATTGTATCTTCGTAATCTATAGACAGTTGTTTTAACAGAGTATTAATTTGCTCTTTTTTGTAAATCCTATATTGGCTCATAGGCTCTCTTACAGCAGGAAATTTACCTTCTCTATCCCAACGTCTTAAAGTTTCTTTACTTTTTCCTAAAATTTGAGAAACTTCATTTAAAGAATAATATTTTTTTGTAACCATCTTAAACAACATTATACATTGGTTACAAAAATATAATAAAATTTTCAAAAAAAAACTTAAATTCTTGAAAAATTGAACAAATACTTAGACACCATAAAAAACTCCTATGCCAATTATTATAATTAAATGCAAGAAGCTATTTTAATGAAATTGAATTGGATTTTGATGGGAAAGAAAGTTTTCTGGATTTTTTTTTAAAACAATGTCCTTTAGTTACAAAGTAGATTCGTTATTTCGAAATGAACGAAGAATAAACGATTAAAAAACCTCTTAACTAGTACTACAACTTTTCCTCATACTTCAAAGTATGAAATTACTAATTCCTCCCTTTTTCATCAGGGTATAAACTTGGTAAATTATCACTTTGATAAAATACTTTTGTATCGATATTTATTCCTGTAATTTTTCCTTTAAACGCAGCACCTGTATCAATATTCCAAACATTGGCAATGTTTATTGGCGAAGGTTCATTATAATTCGTTGTAGGAGTGTGTCCAATATAAATTTCTTTATAATGTTGTAGTCTTTTAGGATAGAAAATAGACTCTTTTTCAATACTCAAATCCATTGCCAAAAGCATTTCCCATAAAGATCTATCTAAATAAAAAAGTTCTTGAAATTTTTCTTTTTGGACTCCATGTAAAGATGTAAAACCTGCATGCAAAAACAATCTATTTTCAGCGTCTATATGGTATAAAGGTAGATTTTCAAAAAAGTAAAGATGTTCCTTTTTTTCTTGTGCAGAAAAACCTTCATAACTTTCCATGGTTTCCTTACCTCCATGTAAATACCAAGAAGGGTTTACAGCTTCGTTTTTCAACCAATCTTGACACCAAACATCATGATTTCCTTTAATGAAAATACACTCAAATTTCTTTGACATCGCAATTAAAAACTGAATGACTTGTGAAGATTCACTCCAACCATCTACATAATCTCCCATAAAAACAAGTTGGTCTCCTTCTTTAAGTGCGAGTTTATTTAAAACTTGAATTAAAGCTTTTAAGCCTCCATGAATATCTCCAATTGCAAAAGTTCTCATCTAAATATTATTTTTTGCAAAACTAATGGTTTCCTTTAAAAAATAAAGATTTATAGCTTAAAAATACTGTCCAATTCCAAAAACTAATCCCCCTTTAGATTGTCCTGGTTTTTGAAAAATTTGGAAACTGTAATCGATTCTAAAAGTAGCATTGTATATTTTTTTACTAATAAACCGCAAACCAAATCCTGAATACAATCTTAAATTTTCACTTTTAAAAAAATCATTTAAATTCCCTCCAGGATTCCTCCAAGTACCCGAATCAACAAAAACATTGGTTTGAATTGCCAACCATTTTTTATCGTAAACCGTTTGTCTATATTCTGTATTCAAAACGATACTCCCTGTACCTCTATCAACCAAAATACCGACTCCACGTAGGTTTACATTATTGTCTAATGCAAAAGGTGCAAAAGGCGTATTCTCATTTGAAGCCAAACCAAAACGCAATCTGTTTGCCCAGTTTCCTTTTTCACCAATTCTCTTGTGATAGAAAAACTCGTTCCAAGCAATAAAAAAATCTTTTTGATAAATATTGTCAGAGGTTACAAACTGAGCATATAAAACACTTTTAAATCCATTTACATACTGATAATAATAATCTAAATTATCAAAACTATATAGGAACTTAAAGAGCACTTTGTCTAAATCTAAATCTTCAATTGTTACTTTGTTTCCAAACAAATACTGATACTTTTCATTGAATAGATTAATACCAAAATTGAATTGATTTTTTGAGTTAATTTGATACAACCCTAATACTTCAAAAGAAATATTGTTGTATAAATAATTAGCTATTTCATTTCCTACATAAAGAGGCTCTTCACTTTTCCAATTTTGGTGATTTAGAGCTAAACCCCATTGTTTAGAAAACAAATTGGGTGCTCTAAAATTGATCCCATAGGAATCAAATCCGTTGTTTTGGTAAAAAGCTCCGAAAGCAATATTTCGCCCTAAAAAATTATAATCGTTCAGACCAACTTTGTAAGCAAACTGTTTGTTTGTTGTTGTCCATAAGTTGACTTCTGGTATAATTGTAAAATTTTCTTCTACATTGATAAAAACAGTATAAAAATTTTCATGAGAATGAAATACTTGATAATAAGCATGACTCAATGCTGGCAACCTTTTTAAGATAATAATATCTTTTTCTATGGAAGAAGAGTCTAAAACTACTCCTTTTTTTGTTTCTAAAAGTTTGAGAATAAATGAATTTTTTATTTTTTTTGCTCCTTGAATTTTAACATCAATAATTATGTTCTCTTGTGAAAAAACAAGAGATGAAAATATCAAAAAAAAGAAAATAAAAATAAATCTACCCATTTATCTACATTTAAATCGTCTGTCTCATAGTACCAAATCTCTGTTGCTTCTGATTCTGGATAATAAAAAACAAGACATGCTTATGCTTCCTTCAGCACTTGTTTCAAAAGCAATAACTTCTCCTCCTTCGCTTTTATGATTATGAAACCACTTCCAACTATAACCTACTGCAAACCATTCTTCTTTCCAAAATTAATTGTAATAGGCTTGTAAACCATTATTTTTTTTTAGAACAAGGCTCTTAAACCAATGTTAAAACTTTGTCCTAAGCCAGTATCATTTCCTCTTACAAATTTACTATACAAAGCTTCTAAATTTAAAGTTTTGTTTAATTGATACTTTCCTCCAAAACCTAAAGCAGTATAATCTTGTGTGAAATCTCCAAAACGTTGAGAATGTTGTATAAAACCTAAAATAGTAGACTTATCTGAAGGAAAATAACTCATAAACACACCAGGTGCAAAAACAAGTGTATTATTTGCAAAACTGTCTTCAGATCCAAAATTATATTCTGTTGCTAACTCTGTAAATAATTGCCAATTACCACTTGGTAATGTATAATCATAAAAAAATCTGTTTTGGAACATATATGCAGTTTGGTCTAAATAAACACCATTTACATCAGTTTCATCTTTATTTAAAGGAATGTGAAACGCACTTTGAATAGAAAAATTACTAACACTTTCTATAGGTTGCCATTTTAAAGCTGGTGCAAAAGAAGAAAGTCCTTTTCTGGAATTTACGTCATTTGCTAAACTAAAAACAGAAGTTGCACTTTTCCCTCCAATTGTGTTAGATCTATATTCTATTAATAAACCAATATTTATTCTATTATTATCAGAGATACCTGTAAAAACATCTAATGTTGTAGTAAAAAAATTAGACCTACCATTTTTATCTAAAGAACGAACTCCACTACCATTTGCAGATTTTGTTTGTGTATAAATACTATTAAAAAACTTAATATCCCATTGACCTTTATCTAACAATTTTGAAGGTGTATAGGTTTGTATATTACTTTTATTTACTTCAACCTCCTCTTGTCCATAGGATTGTAGACTAACGGCTAATACAGTTGCAAAAATAATTATAGCTAAATTTTGTTTCATTTTTATTTGGTTTAGTTCATTTTTAACTACTATCTAAGTCTACAAATTCAAATGCAACTTACAGAACTTCACAAAAAACGTTATTTAAAGTAATTCTAAATTATAACAAACAGTTAAGTTCTTACCTTTATCTTCGACTTAATTTACAACAATCAATCAACTATGAATCATATTGTAATTATAGGTAATGGAATTTCTGGTGTTACGGCAGCAAGACATATCAGAAAAAACTCTGATCAAAAAATAACAATAATATCTGCAGAAACCAAGTACTTTTTCTCAAGAACTGCACTCATGTATGTATATATGGGGCATCTTACTTTTGAGCATACGCAACCTTATGAAGATTGGTTTTGGGAGAAAAATAGAATTGACTTAAAGGAAGGTTTCGTCAATACTATTCATACTGATGAAAAAACATTAGAACTTAGGAGTGGCGAAAAGTTTGCCTATGACAATTTAATAATAGCTACAGGTTCAAAACCGAATAAGTTTGGTTGGCCTGGTCAAGATTTAGATGGCGTTATGGGCATGTACCATAAACAAGACTTAGAAAATTTAGAAAAGTACGCTCCCAATAAAGAAACTTGTAAGAGGGCTGTTATTGTGGGTGGTGGTTTAATAGGTATCGAATTAGCAGAAATGTTGAGAAGTAGAGATATTCCTGTTACTTTTTTAGTTCGTGAAAATAGTTTTTGGAACGGTGTTTTACCGACACAAGAATCTGAAATGATTAATGAACACATTAAAGATCATCATATAGATTTACGTTTAGGTACAAATTTAAAGGAAATTAAATCTGACAAAAACGGACGTGTAAAATCTATTATTATTGAAGAAACTGGTGAGGAAATTTTTTGTAATGTTGTTGGGTTAACTGCAGGTGTTACCCCAAATATAGATTTCATAAAAGATTCTGGAATAGCATTTGGACGTGGTGTAAAAGTAAATCATTTTTTAGAAACCAACATAAAAAATGTGTATGCAATTGGAGATTGTGCAGAACAACATGAAGCAATTGGTCAACGTAGAAACATAGAAGCTGTTTGGTACACAGGCAGAATGATGGGAGAAACTGTTGCACAAACTCTTTGTGGTAATAAAACAGAATACAAGCCTGGACATTGGTTTAACTCTGCAAAATTTTTGGATATTGAATACCAAACTTATGGTTGGGTTTTTAATGAAAGAAGCAAGAAAGAAAACGATGTCTATTTTCAATGGAGACATCCAAAAGACTATAAATGTATTACCATTTCTTTTGATAAAAATTCGCACCAATTTATAGGAATAAATACGTTTGGAATTAGAATGCGGCATGAAATTTTTGATCAATGGCTAACAGAAAATAAATCAATAGAATACGTTTTAGAATATTTAGCTGATGCTAATTTTGATCCTGAATTTTATAAATTACATGAAGCTGAAATTCTAACAAAATTTAATTCAGAAAACAACACCAATATTCAATTAAAAAAGAAGAGCTGGAAACGAATTTTTAGCAAAGCATAATCTATATGAAAGCAATAAAACAAACAGGTTTAATACTATTTTTAATAGGGTTAGCCCTATTTATAGGAACAATTTTCACAGGTTCTTTCAATTTGACACAAGCTGAATTAGACACCTTTATTCAGGAAAAAGGTTATAAAAGTGAGCTCATTAAAACGGAACTTGCAAAAGGAGTCGTTACCAATGAAAATTTAAATATTTTCGAATTTTCTAGCAAAGTTATCAATGCTATTGAAACATCAAATAAACATTATAATACCCTAATTGCAAAATATGATGCTGAAAAAAATTGGGCTAAAAAAGGAGCACAATTTCAATATAAAATCTTTGGAAAACCACATAGTTTAACTTTTACGCTTGCTAAAAAAGCTGGCAAAGGGTTCGCTGCTGAAAAGACAGGTTTAATGTGGTTTTTAACTTTTGGTTTAGGAATTATTGGTGCACTACTATTTATAGTTCCTGATGTTGTTTTATTAGGGAAACCAGGAATCAAAAATGATGGAATCTTTTTAAGCGCAGCGACAAATCGTGGTTGGATTGGTTGGTTTACTTTTATCTTTCTAGTGAGTTTTTATATACTACTTTACTTTTATCCAGATTATATAGTAAATTGGGTGTATTTGGTAGAACCTATTAGCCAATTCATTAGTGGAAATTCAGCAAGTCAGTGGTTTTTATATGGTTTCTTATATTGTGTAGTTATGAGTGTTATGGCTGTGAGAATGTATATAAAATACCGTCATAATAAATATCAAATTTTAAGAACTACCTCTGTTTTATTCTTTCAAATTGTATTTGCATTTTTAATTCCAGAAATTTTAGTTCGTTTCGAAAAACCATGGTACGATTTCAAAAATGCATTTCCGTTAGATTATGATTTTTTCTTCAAATGGAATTTAGATGAATTGATTTCTAGTGGCGGTTTTGGTTTATTTATTTTAGTTTGGGGAGTTGTTTTGACAATTGTAGTTGTCCCAGTAATGGTCTATTTTTTCGGAAAAAGATGGTACTGTTCTTGGGTTTGTGGCTGTGGTGGTTTGGCTGAAACTTTGGGAGATCCTTATAGACAACTCTCAAGCAAAACGTTATTTTCATGGAAGTTCGAACGTATTATAATTCACTCAGTACTTATTTTTGTTTTGGTGATGACAAGTTTTGCTTTGTACACTTTCTTTTCTGGTGCTAACCAAATCATAGGCATAAAAACACAAACAATTCAAGATATTTATGGCTTTTTAATAGGCGCTATTTTTGCAGGTGTAATTGGCACAGGTTTTTATCCAATATTTGGAAACCGTGTTTGGTGTCGTTTTGGCTGTCCTTTAGCAGCATATTTAGGTTTTATACAACGTTTTAAATCACGTTTTAGAATTACGACCAATGGAGGGCAATGTATTTCTTGTGGAAATTGTTCTACTTATTGTGAACAAGGAATTGATGTCAGAGCTTACGCACAAAAAGGAGAAAACATTGTACGTTCTAGTTGTGTCGGTTGTGGAGTTTGTTCTGCTGTTTGCCCAAGGGGAGTTTTAAAATTAGAAAATGGTCCAGAAGCTGGAAGAATTAATCCTACAGAAATTTTATTAGGAAATGATATTGATTTAATATCTTTAGTTAACAAAAAATAATGCTTCAAAAAACATTCTTATTTTTGTTTCTATTATTCATAGGTTTAGCATCCTTTTGTCAAAAGAGATATCAAAAGGTATTTTATAAAAATGGACAAGTAAAAGAAGAAGGATGGCTTTTGAATGATCAAAAGACAGCTTTTTGGAAGTTCTATTACACAAACGGCAGCCTTGAAAAAGAAGGCCATTTTATGGCTGATTTAGAAACTAATTATTGGTATTTTTACGGTAAAGATTCCTCCAAAAAAAAAGAAGGACATTATAAAAAAGGATCAAAAAATAACTGGTGGTTATTTTATGATATTAATGGGCATGTAAACCATAAATGTCAGTTAAAAAATGATCAAAAAGATGGATATTGCTTAATTTATGAAAATAGAAAGTTGATAAAAGCCTCCAAGTATAAAAAAGATGAAAAAATAAAAGAATGGACAGACTTTTCATTATTTAGAAAAGAAAATAGTCTAAATGATTTAAAATGATCAAACCAATTATTAAAGTAATTATTCCTGCTTATAATGAGCAAAACGCTATCGCAAATGTTATTAACGACCTTCCAAAAATAGTTGATGAAGTTGTCGTTATTAGTAACAATTCTACAGACCAAACAGAACTTAATGCAAAAAATGCAGGCGCAACTGTTTTAAAAGAACATCGTAAAGGATATGGTTACGCATGTTTGAAAGGAATGGATTACATCAGTAAACAAAAAACAACACCAGAGATTATTGTTTTTTTAGATGGAGATTATTCAGATTACCCAGAGCAATTAACAGAAATTATTGATCCAATTTTAAATAATGATATTGATTTTGTGATTGGCGCTCGAGTTAAAAAATTACGTGAAACAGGTGCTATGACACCCCAACAAGTGTTTGGGAATTGGTTGGCGACCTTTTTAATGAAACTTTTTTTTAATGCAAAATTTACAGATTTAGGGCCTTTTAGAGCTATCAAATATGAAAAATTAGTAGCCCTCAAAATGGAAGATAAAACATATGGATGGACTGTAGAGATGCAACTAAAAGTATTAAAACAGCAAATGACCTATAGAGAGCTTCCTGTAAAATATAGAAATAGAATTGGAACCTCAAAAGTTTCAGGTACAATAAAAGGAACTATATTTGCTGGAATTAAAATATTAAGTTGGATTTTTAAATACAGTTTTAAATAGTGGTTATCGTATACATCATCCTTGTCATTTATTCAATTTCGTTAGTGCTTATTTTTATGTATGCAATAGCGCAATTAAACTTGCTTTTTAATTATTTAAAAGCTAAGAAGAAAAAAGATACCTCTGAGAAATTTGATTTTTCAAATAAGGAAGAGATTCCTTTTGTTACCATACAGTTACCTGTTTATAACGAATTGTATGTTATGGAACGTTTATTAAAAAATATTGCCAAAATAGACTATCCATACGAAAAATTAGAAATTCAAGTTTTAGATGATTCTACAGATGAGTCTATAGAAACTACGGCTGAACAAATAAAAATAATCAAAGAAAAAGGTATTGATATTCAGCACATTAAAAGATCAAACAGACAAGGATTTAAAGCAGGTGCTTTAAAAGAGGGTTTAAAAACTGCAAAAGGAGAATTTATTGCGATTTTTGATGCCGATTTTTTACCAAAATCAGATTGGCTATATCAAACGGTACCTTACTTTAAAAACTCTGAAATTGGGGTTATTCAAACAAGATGGGGCCATATTAATAGAGATTATTCTACGCTTACAAGAATTCAAGCTTTTGCTTTGGATGCACATTTCACACTAGAACAAGTAGGGAGAAATAGCAAAAGTCATTTCATCAACTTTAATGGTACGGCAGGTCTTTGGAGAAAGAAATGCATTTATGATGCAGGAAATTGGGAAGGAGATACGCTTACAGAGGATTTAGATTTAAGCTATAGAGCACAGTTAAAAAATTGGAAATTTAAATATTTAGTAGATGTTGTAACTCCGGCTGAATTACCAGTAGTAATCAGTGCTGCCAGATCTCAACAATTTAGGTGGAATAAAGGTGGTGCAGAGAATTTTCAAAAAATGATGAGACCTATTATTAGAAATAAAAACGTTTCATTTAAAACAAAAATCCACGGTTTAATGCACTTACTTAATAGTTCTATGTTTACGTGTATTTTCTTAGTTGCGGTTTTAAGTATCCCCATGTTATACATTAAAAATGAGTATGCACATTTAAAAGCATTTTTTCTTGTGTTGAGCTTATTTATTATTAGTTCTTTCATCTTTTTTGTTTGTTATTGGAACATGTTCAAAAACATTTATGGAGGTGGATTTATCAAGTTTATTAAATACATAGGCGCTTTTTTTACCTTCTTTACTATTGCTATGGGCTTTTCTTTACACAATACAATTGCTGTTATAGAAGGACATATAGGAAAGAAAAGTGAATTCGTAAGAACACCTAAATTCAATATTGGTACTTTTAAAGACGGTTGGAAAAGTAACAAATACCTTAAGAAAAAACCATCAATACATGTTTTTTTAGAAGGGTTATTAGCAATCTATTTTGTTTTTGGAATGTACAGTGCTTTTGTTGTTGGAAATCAAGGCGGAGATTTTGGATTATTCCCTTTTCATTTTATGTTATTTGTAGGTTTTAGTTATGTGTTTTTTAAATCAATATTTTCAAAAGCTTAATGTCTTTTTTCACAAAACATAAAGACGTTTTACTAATTTCACTTACAACACTACTTTATATTACTTTCGCTTATTTGTTGGAGAGAATTGAATTTGGCCAGCTGTTGTTTTTATGGCTTGCCCTCTTTGGGTCCTTTTATTTATTACTAAAAAATAAAAAAACATCTACTTCAACTTTAGTTGGGTTAGTGGTTCTTTTCAGATTAGTTTTTCTCTTAGCAATTCCCAATTTATCTCAGGATTTTTACAGATTTATTTGGGATGGCCGTATGATTTTAGAAGGTTTTAATCCTTATTTATCTTTACCAGAAACCATTATTCAACAAGGGACAGAACTGATTTATGAAGGACGCGCGCTCTATAACGGTATGGGGGAAATGAATGGAAGTCATTACACAAATTACCCCCCTATAAATCAACTCTGTTTTTTAATTGCTGCTTTGTTTGCAAGTAAAACTATTTTTGGAAGTGTGCTTGTTTTAAGGATTATTATTATCCTAGCGGATATTGGAGTTTTATATTTTGGAATAAAGCTTTTAAAGCGTTTAAATTTACCCGTAAAGAATATTTTTTGGTATGCACTAAATCCTTTTATTATCATAGAAATGACAGGCAATTTACATTTTGAACCAGTAATGTTATTCTTCTTGATTTGGAGTTTATACAAACTACATCAACAAAAATGGGCTTTGGCGGCAGTTCTTTTTGCGTGTTCAATTTCTGTGAAATTAATACCGCTTTTATTTTTACCTTTATTTTATCAATGGTTTATTTATAATACGTCTTTACAAATTTCAAAAAGGCATAGGTTTTACAACCTAATTGGTTTTTATGCTATTATTTTAATAATAACAATACTTTTATTTCTTCCCTTTTATTCCTTAGAATTTGTAGAAAACTATGCTAGCTCTGTATCTTTATGGTTTCGAAATTTCGAATTCAATGCAAGTTTCTATTATCTTTTTAGAGAAATTGGGTATTTATTTAGTGACTGGAATCAAATAGCTATTATTGGAAAAATAACACCAATAATGACAATTGTATTTCTAATAATTGTGACTTTTTTCAGAAAAAACAAATCAATGATTCAAATGATAACTGCATTATTATTTGGAATCTGTTTTTATTATTTTACTGCAACTACGGTACATCCTTGGTATTTGGCAACACCCTTAATTTTATCAATTTTTACCAAATATCGTTTTCCAATTATTTGGACGATAGCCATTATTTTTAGCTATCAAGCATATGCAAACAGCCCCTGGCAAGAAAATTTATGGTTTGTTGCTTTGGAGTATAGTATACTTTATGGGTTCATGATTTTTGAAATTCACAAAAATTTCAAAATTATAAAAGCGTAAAAGAACTAATTATTTACGCTATCTCCACGTATTTTTGTATTTTGTGCTTTTAAATGATGAATGGATATGAAAAGACTTACTATAAAAGACATTGCAAAAGAATTCAATGTTTCTATTTCAACTGTTTCGAAAGCTCTTAATGACAGTTATGAAATTAGCGTAAGCACAAAAGAAAAAATTCAAAAATACGCGAAAGCTAATAATTACAAACCTAATTTTAACGCTTTAAGCTTAAAAAATAGGCAAACAAAAACTATTGGAATTATCATTCCTAATATGTTAAATTATTTCTTCGCACAAGTGTTTAATGGAATAGAAAAAATAGCGAATGATAGAGGTTATAAAATAATTTCATGTATTTCCAACGAATCTTTTAAGAAAGAAGTTGAAACTATCGAAATGCTTTCTAACGGAAGTATTGATGGGTTTATTTTGTCTATTGCGGAAGAAACAATTTCTAAAAGTAATTTTAATCATTTTCAGGAAGTGATTGACAATGGCACTCCAATTGTTATGTTTGACAGGGTTGCTGACAATATAAAATGTGATAAAGTTGTTACTGATAATTTTGATAGCGCAAGAAGTACCGTTGCTTATTTAGTGAAATCTGGTCATCAGAATATTGCTTTTATATCTACCATTAATAATTTAGAAATTGGAAGAAGAAGGCAATTAGGATATTTAAAAGGTTTGGAAGATTTTAATATCAAAGTTGAAAAAAATCTAATTATAAATATCGATGACGACTATAAAAATTATGAAAAAGTACTAGAGCCAATTTTTAAGAGTAACAACATAGACAGTGTTATTGCAACAGACGAATCTTCTGCAATTGCTGCAATGAAAGTTGCTATTAAAAAAGGACATAAAATTCCAAAGAACTTTTCTGTAATTTCATTTTCTAACGGAATTTTAGCAAGGCATTCTAGCCCAAGAATGACAACTGTTAGTCAGCATGGAGAAATAATGGGAGCTACAGCTGCTGAAATGCTAATTAATAGGTTAGAAGATAAGTCTGAGATTAAGAAAGAAACAGAAACCGTCATTGTCAAAACAGATTTAGTAGAAAGAAATTCTACTAAAAAAATCTTATAAATTTTATCTTCTGCAAACTATGGACTTATCTAAAGTGAAATTAGTTGTTTCTGACATGGATGGAACGTTGCTAAACTCTAAAGGAGAAATTAGTGATCTATTTTTTGGATTGTTTCATAAATTAAAAAAACAAAACATTCATTTTTGTGCCGCAAGTGGAAGACAATACCATAGTATTGTTCATAAATTAGCACCAATAAAAGACGCTATTTTTATCATTGCTGAAAATGGTGGCATCGCAAAAAAAAAAGATGAAATATTTGTTTTAAATTCACTCTCAGTTGAAAAAATAAAAACGATTATTCCTATTTTAAGAACGATAAATGATACCCATATTGTTTTGTGTGGAAAAAAATCAGCATATATAGAAACTACAAACAAGCATTTTACATCGATACTTGATGAATACTATACAGTCTATAAAACGGTCCCTGATTTAACTAAAATTGCGGATACTGAAGACTTTTTAAAAATTGCTGTTTATCATTCTAAATCTTCTGAAGCAAATATTTATCCAGCCATAAAACATTTAAAAAAAGAGTATCTCATAAAAATTTCCGGTAAAAATTGGTTAGATATTTCTGACGAAAAAGCGAACAAAGGAAATGCCCTAAGAGAAGTGCAAAAACGACTAAATATTAGCAAAGAAAAAACACTTGTTTTTGGTGATTATCATAATGATATAGAAATGCTACAAGAAGCAACTTTTAGTTTCGCAATGAAGAATGCACACAAGGACATTCTAAAAATTGCAAGTTATAGTACAGAAAGTAATGATAATTTTGGTGTAGAAAAAATACTAAGCCTTTTGATAGAAAGTATTTCTAAAGAATAGTTTTTTACTTTGTTTGCAGCAGCTGTCCAATGGAGATTGCATTGCTCTTTAAGCCATTTATTTCTTTGATATTAGCGACAGTTATTTTTAATTTTTTCGCAATAGAATATAATGTATCTCCCCTTACTACTTCATAAAAAAACCCAGTAGTATTCTTAACTTTTACCCTTTTATTAGCTTCTTTTTTAAATTTAAAATCTTTCTTTTTCACATTATCAAACTCATACAATTTATAATTTTCAATAATACTTATGAGCTTGTTTGGGTATTTTTTATCTGTAGCATATCCTGCTTTTTTTAAGCCTTTTGCCCATTTCTTATAATCCTTTAAATTATAATCAAATAAGAAAGCATATCTTTTTCGATTGGTCAAAAATTCAGAATGATCTTTATAAGAAGACGCCACATATTGGTATTTCCTAAAACATTCTCCTTTTTTATCATCATCATGATAAACACGGGCTCCTGTCCATTTTGAATGACATTTAATGCCAAAATGATTATTTGACCTTAATGCTAAGCCACTTCTTCCTCTTCCAGACTCTAAAATACCCTGAGCTAAAGTAATACTTGCAGGAATTTTACTGACGAACATTTCTTTTACTGCTATGGGAGCATACGTTCTAATATAATCAAGGGTATAGGTATTTAGCTTCGGGTTTTTCTTTATTAATTTTTTTGTAAGCTCTTTTTGATTTACAGAAGGTAATTCTTTCGGTTTGGACCCATTTAAAACGACGTTAGAACTTTTCTTATTTTTAATCGTTTTTTTAGGCGAACCACAACTAATAACAGTCAATAAACAAACACAATATAAAACAACTTTTAACTTCATGAGCACTTAATTATTTGCTGATTTTTATTTTCTAACCTTTGATTAAATCCTGCTATCGCTTGAATTCCCCCTGTATGAATTGCTAAAATTTTAGTCCCTTCAGTAAAGGTGTCTTTTTTTATTAGATCTAAAATTCCAAAGACCATTTTTGCGGTATAAACTGGATCTAACAAAATGGTTGTTTCTTTCTTAAAGTCATTGATAAAAGTAATTAATTCTTCGTTATATTTCGCATAACCACCAAAATGATAGGCTTTTTGTAAACTCCAGTTATTATTCTTAACCGTATATTTTTTAATCTCTTCAGACAAAAAATTTCCTTTTAAGGCAGGAAAACCAATAACCTTCTGATGTTTTTTTAGCGACTTTATCAATCCTGCAATTGTTCCTCCGGTACCCACAGCTGAACAAATATAATCGAATTCTGAATCTTCTTTAGTTAAAATTTCTTCACATCCTTCAACTGCCAAACAGTTTGTTCCTCCTTCAGGAATAACGTAAAAATCTCCCCATTTATTTTTCATCTTTTCAATAAATCCAAATGAAGATTTTTGTCGATATAATTCTCTAGAAACAAAATGAAACTTCATTCCATTTTTGTGAGCTTCTCTTAAGGTAGCATTTTCTTCTAAAATTTCTTTAAGGTTTTTTCCCAATTCATCTCCTCTTATAATTCCAAAAGTTTTAAATCCCCCCAGTTTACCAGCAACTGCAGTAGCTACAATATGGTTAGAATATGCTCCACCGAAAGTAAGTAAGGCTTTCTTTTTAAGCTTTTTTGCTTCTTGTAAGTTATATTTTAATTTTCTGAATTTATTTCCTGAGACAAAAGGGTGAATTAGATCTTCTCTTTTTATAAACAGTGTTACCTTTTTTTCCTCTAAGATTGGAAGAATTATTTGTTGGTTTTGAGTTTGTATTTTTGAATTGAAATCCATTGTTTGCACTTTCTAAATAAAGGAATCTATAATTTAAATGTTTGGGGTACTACTTCCGAAACCTCAGAAACAAGAAATAAAGGATGTTATGAAAAATTAGCAACTTCTGCCTCTACCTTTTCCCATTGTTCCATTAAAGCGTCTACTTTTGCTTTCTTAGCTTTGTATTTTTCAAAGAAATTTGGCCTTGCAGAAACTTCATCATAATCTTGAGCCAATTCTAAATCTATTTTTTCAACTTCAGCTTCTAAATCTGCAATTTCAGTTTCTATATTAGACAGTTTATTTTTTAATTTTTTAAGTTGTTTTTCTTGCTCTTTAGAAAATGGGTTCGCTTCTTTTTTATCAGAGGTTTTATCTACTTTTACAATAGTTCTTTTTTCTGCTTCTCGAAGGCTTTCAATTTTATGCTGCTCTAGAAAATAATCAATATCTCCTAAATATTCTTTAATCTCTTTGTCCTTAAAACCATAAACTGTTGATGTTAATCCTTGTAAGAAATCTCTATCATGAGAAACTAATATTAACGTTCCATTGAAGCTTTTTAGTGCTTCTTTTAGTACGTTTTTGGAAGCAATATCTAAGTGATTTGTTGGCTCATCCATTATCAACACATTAAAAGGTGCTAACAATAATTTACACAATGCCAACCTGTTTCTCTCTCCTCCTGAAAGTACTTTTGCTTTTTTGTCTGCAGCGTCTCCACCAAATAAGAAGGAGCCCAACATATCTCTAACACGCATTCTATTTCCATCAGTTGCAGCATCTTCCATAATTTCTAAAACCGTCTTTTCAGGAGGTAGATGTTCTGATTGATTTTGAGCAAAATACCCAACTTCTACATTATGACCCAATTTTAAAAGTCCTTCAAAAGGAATTTCGCCAACCATCATTTTTGCCAACGTAGATTTTCCTTGTCCATTTTGACCAACAAAAGCAATTTTACTATTTCTTTCAATTAATAAATCTACATTTTCTAAAACATGCTTATCACCATAACTTTTAGTTAAATTTTCTGCTTCAACAATAATTTTTCCAGGATCTTTAGAAATTGCAAAGCGAACATTCATCGCTTGGTTATCGTCTTTATCTACTTCAATCAATTCAACTTTATCAAGTTGCTTCATTAAAGATTGGGCCATCGAGGCTTTACTCGCTTTGGCTTTAAACTTATTTATTAAATGTTGTTTTTGTCTTATTTCTTTTTCTTGATTCTTTTGGGCTTGTAATTGCTTTTCTTTTATTTCTCCTCTTAATAATAAGAATTCAGAATAGGGTTTTTTATAGTCATAAATCTGACCTAAAGAAATTTCAATAGTTCTGTTGGTTACATTGTCTAAAAACATTTTATCATGCGATACCAAAACAATTGCTCCAGAATATCCTTTTAAGAAATTCTCTAACCAGATAATAGATTCAATATCTAAATGGTTTGTTGGCTCATCTAATAAAAGAATATCATTATTTTGTAATAGTAATTTCGCCAATTCAATACGCATTCTCCAGCCTCCAGAAAAAGTGTCTGTCAGTTTATCAAAATCTTCCCTCTGAAAACCTAAACCTTGTAATATTTTTTCTGTGTCTCCCTGATAATTATACCCTCCAAGCAATTCATAACGCTCTGTACTATCTGTTAGATCGAGAATAAGCTGACTATACTCCTCGCTTTCATAATCTGTTCTTGTTGCTAGTTGCTCATTAATTTCATCGAGTTTTAATTCGATTTCTTTTATTTCTTCAAAAGCTTGATATGCTTCTTCTAAAATTGTCCTTCCTGCTACAAAATCAATATCTTGTCTTAAGAAACCAATCTGCACGTCTTTATCAAAAGCCATGGTTCCACTACTTTCTATATCTTTAGAAAGCACTTTTAAGAGGGTTGATTTTCCTGCACCATTTTTCCCAATAAGACCTATTCTATCCCCTTTATTAAGCTTAAAAGTAATTCCTGAAAATAATTCAGTTCCCATAAAGGAAACTGTTAAGTTGTGTACGTTTAACATGAAATGTAATGATTGTTACTTAAAAAAAAGTTTAAAACTTTATATTTGCAAAAGTATACAAATTTATAGTCTATTATGTTTAAAAAGGGAAGCAAGTTTTATAGTATTTTTAACGTAAAGTGCCCAAGATGTCATGAAGGTGAATTTTATGAACATAAATTCACATTTCATCCAAATAAGGTGACCAAATTACACGATAATTGCCCAAAATGCAAGCTAAAATACATGATGGAACCCTCTTTCTTTTATGGAGCTATGTATGTAAACTATGGAATAACTGTGGCGCTTTCTTTAAGTGTTTTCTTATTGAGTAATCTGTTTTTTAATGCAAATCTTTTGCAATGTTTTGCCGCTATTATTATTACTTTACTACTCTTAGCACCCTTTAACTTGCGTTTATCTCGAATTATTTGGATCAATATGTTTGTTTCTTTTAATAAAACGAGCATTAAAAAAGAAGTTTAAAAGTTCTTTTGGGCGTTTTAACAGGCTTTCTCGTTACTCGCTTTTTTTTTAGTTTTGTTCTCGATACAAATTTGCATAAAAAAAGAAAAAAACACACGAACTGACACTAAAAAGAGCTCAAACGAACCAGGCTATTCTTAACGCTATTGCAACCTAAAAGGGAAGTCATTTAAAAAGAAAGCTTTCAATTACACTAGAACTACGAATCTTTATTCTCAAGATGTTTAAAACGATCAATATCTATTTCATTATCTAAATCCTGATCGTTCTCTAAATGATTAAAAAGGTTTTTTGCAACCGTTGGAGCAATCATTACACCACGAGTTCCTAACCCGTTTAAAACAACTAATTTAGGATGTTTCGGATGCACACCAACCAAAGGTCTTCTGCCCGCAACCGTAGGTCTTATTCCTGCAGATTGAGAGACAATCGTGTAAGGAACATTAATTACTTTCTTTAGCTTTGTTACCAATTCATTTTTTCCTTCTTCAGAAGGATGTGGTGTTTTATCTGTCCAATTAAAAGTAGCGCCAACTTTATAGTAATAATCTCCCATAGGAATTAAAAAAAGGGTCGATTTTAATAAAAAATCAATCTTTAACTCAGGTGCATGAATCGTCAGTAACTCTCCTTTTGCTTCGTTTAATGGTAAGTACTTAAAAAAAGGGTTTTTTGTAACGCCAAAACCTTCACAAAAAACAATTCTAGCAGCTTCAATGTCATGATACTTTATGCTATTTTCTGCAAGATGTAACTTTTGATATTCAAAATTTTCGAAGCGAATTGATTGTTGGTCTTCAAGGTAAGTTCTATAAGACTCTACCAGTTTTTTTGTATCAATTCTACCCGTTTCATTAACACTACCAAAACTAAAATCAGCCAACACTCCCTTGTAATTTGAAGTATCCAATTTAGGGTTTAAATATGCTGTCAGTTTGGGTTTGTCTAAAGCAGCAAACCAATTATTTTGATCTTCAATAGATTTAAATACTTTTTTGATGATGAACTTCTCATCAATGGTTATATTTAATTTTTCTTCTAAATTTTGATAAAATGGAAGAGCAACTTTTAATTGTTCTTTCGCATTCCATACGGGTGTAAATCGTTTTAAAATCACAGGATTATAAACTCCCCCAGCAACTAAAGAAGAAGTTTGAGAAGCATCTTCAAAAACTATAAAAGTTTTGTTTGCTGCTGATAACTCCTCAGCAAATGCCAAACCGGCTAACCCTAAACCTACAATAATATAATCTACATTCACGCTGTAAAAATAAGTATTTTAAACTAAAAAGCGTTCCAAAAATTTGGAACGCTTTTTACAATTTTATGAATAAAATTAATTTAATAATTCCACATATCCATTTCTCTATTTCTAATATCCTCTTTGATTTTATTTGCTTCTAGTAATTGGAATAACGAATTTTCAGGAATATAATCATCAATAGCTCTATTTCCGTACACATTTTCTTCTTGTACAATAATAGCACTAAATCTTCTTGAGTTTAACAAATGATCATAAGAAATAGGTCGTGAACCATTTTTAGGATTAAAAACTTTAGATTCATGAAGTATTTGTCTTACTTCCGGAAAATAGACCCAATATAAGGTCCGTAATACTTTGGGCGTTGGATATACAAATTCTTCTCCATCTATTTCAGAACGCTCTCTATCTTCCTCAATACCACATTTTTTTTTGGCATCAAAACCAATTAATGGAGCTATAGCAAGCAATCTATACTTCAACTCTCCTTGGCGTTTATCAAAAAACCAAATACCTTTAATTTTAAAGTGATCAAAATCTGCTGGTGATACCGTTTCAGTGATTTGTGACTTAACACAAACAGCACTTAATTCTTCTTGAATCTTTTCGACTGGTTTCTGATCAATAAAATAAGAATCTTCATACGCTTTGAACTTCTTTTGTTTAAGCGCTTTATTTAAGGTATTATATAAAGACAATCTTTTAGATCCTAGTGTACTATCTATTGGAAAATAATAATTGTGATTTATTTTTTGATTTAAATCAATTACTTCCCAAACCACTTTAGACCACAATATATCGTCATCTTTAGTAATTCCATAATCTAAAGGTTTTTCTGTATTATCAGCCTTTATTTGCTCCTTAGATTTTAAACCTATTTGCGCAACTGTTTTGGCATTTAATAAATTAGCCTTCCCCTGTCCAACACTATATGAAACAGATAAAAGTACTGCTAAAAATAAAGATACTATCTTTTTCATATTCATAACTTACTTTTTAATTACGTATTACAATAGTTCCTCCGTACACTTTTTTCAACTTATAAGTAGTACCAGAAACAGAAGCAACAATGTTAAATATTGAAATTACATCACCTCGACGAGACCTACTTATGGCAGCAAGAACGTCTCTATTTAGTTTTTCTCCTCTTACGGTAATAGTAGCCTGATTCCCAACTGAAATATCAAAACTTTCCGTTTTGATATTTAAATCAAAATCAAAATCTTGCATACCAACTTTAAAAACCCTGCTTGGAAAAGCACTTTTTGGCAAATTCATTTTACCTGATTTACCACCAGTTGTTCCATCGGGTCCAAAAACAATCATTTCTGCGGCTGGTATATCTTTTACTCTAAATATTTTCTTAGAATTAATCTTTGAATTATCTTCTAAGGTAGCAGAAACGTTAACAGTTACTGTTTTGTTTTTACCGGGTGTTAATAAATAACTCCCTACTCTTACTTTTTTCCAGTTAGTGTGACCAGAAGGTTTTATAATAATGTTTCTTTCATCAACTCCAGGTAAGGAAACAGATACAGGGTTTGCGATACCTCTGTAAACAACATTCATTTTATCAGCAGATACAATTGCTCCATTTGGTTTGTTGATTACTGAATAAGAAGATTCAAAGGGGATTGGAAGCTCTACTCCATTTTCCATAAAATAAATGGTTCCTTTTATTTCCTTTTCTCCAGGACTGGTTGCTTTTAAGTCAAGGTTTACAGCTCCATTTTTAAAATTATCATAAGACTCACCGTTTAAAACAACTCTACTTGGTTTTAAATTTGGATCTTCTCTACCTAAAACAACCGTTCCAAGTACTTTATCTTCTGGGTAAAAAACATTTTTTTGTAACTTTACAATTCCATTATAATTGGTCATAGAAACGTCACTTTCAAGTTGACCTCCTAATAAATTTGAAATAATATCAGTTTCTGTATTTTTAATATCAGTTTGCATTTGTGTCAAATTAGTTAAAGAAGCAACTAAAGGAAATCCCGCATATCTTGCATTTAACCATTTTTCAGTTTTCTTACCTCCCCTATTGACCGCATCCGTATTAAAACGTTTGTTAATAATTGGTGTAAATTTACTATCTTCTCCTAGCACATCAATTAGTTTTTTTCTATAACCATTTATGTTATTTAAAAACTCCTTCCCTTCTTTAGAAAATCTATCGCCACGAAAGAAATATTCATCTAAAAAAGCGGTTTTATCCATTGATTCATAATCTTTTTTATTATCAAGATCTGCAGTCATCTTCGTTTTTAAATCCTCTAGATAAGTATAAAAATCGGAAGAAGATGTTTGAATTTGTATCGCTTGAGTGTTTAAAGCATTAAATTTTTCTGGCTGATCAAGAGCCTTTGTTGCTAGATTTGCGTATGCTTGATTATTTTTATCCGTTGTTGAAATATTATTTTCAGTCAACTTTTCATTCATAAATCCAAAAGCGGATAAAACTTCTTTACTCATATTCAATGCTAACATTGCAATAAATACGAGGTACATCATACCTACCATTTTCTGCCTTGGTGTTTCTTTACCTCCTGCCATAATTAATTAGTTTTTTTTTAAAAAAGTTACGTATAGTTATTTAACTAATTATTATTTGTTTGTCATTGCAGAAAGCATTCCTCCATAAACGCCATTTAAAGACGCTAGGTTGTTTGATAGGGCTTCCATTTGCGCTTTTAATTCTTCTGTTTTTTCTACAACAGCAGTATTTAATTCTGCTTGTTTGCTAGAGTTTCCCATTTGTACTTCATACAAACCGTTTAGAGACTCCATTAGAAGTGCCGCTTTAGATGCCACTTTAGACATTTCTTCATTATATCTATTTGTTAAAGTTACTGATGCTGATGCCGAAGACAAACCTTCTGCTGCAGTTTGAAAATTTTGCATGCTTGTTCCTAAGCTCTCCATTAAACTAGCATCTATTTTTGCTTCCTGTAATAGGTTATCTAATTTTTGAGATAACATACCATCTTCTCCTAATTTTCTTTGACTTTCGCCTGAAGACAAACCATCATCTCCTAATTCTGGATACACTTTGACCCAATCTAAATCTTCTGCTGGAACTTCAAAAGCAGACATTATAAAGATAGCTGCTTCTACTAACAATCCTATTGTCAACATCACTCCACCTGTAAGAGGTCCTATAGATAAATGTTGTATTTTAAATAATGCACCTACAATTACAATTGCTGCTCCTAATCCGTAGACCATGTTTGTAATTTTCTTTCTTTTTGCTGATTGCGCCATAATTTGTTTGGTTTGGTTTGGTTTGGTTTGGTTTGGTTTGGTTTGGTTTGGTTATTTTTTTTCTGCTCCTAGAAAATCTTGTACTGTTCTAAAACCGATAAAGCTTCTTGCTGTATCTGCATATTCATAATCTCTAGAACTTACCTCTAAAAAGTATGCTACATCTTTCCAGGAACCTCCTCGAATAATCTTTCTTTTATTATTTTGATCCTCAACATTCGGGTTTATATTGGATGCCATAGAATAGGAGGATAGGTTGTAAGCACTACTTGTCCATTCTGAAACATTACCCGCCATATTATACAAACCATAATCGTTTGCATTGTAAGAGTCTGCCTCTAAAGTATACAAAGCACCATCTGCAACATAGTTACCCCTTACTGGTTTAAAATTGGCTAAGAAACACCCTCTGTCGCTGGTAGTACTCCCTGTACCCCAAGGGTAAGTTGCGAATTCTAAACCACCTCTTGCAGCATATTCCCATTCTGCTTCTGTTGGCAACCTAAAGTTGGGTACTAGAGCGGAATTCTTCATAGTTTTTAAGTAATCATTTTTCTTTTTTGATCTCCAATGACAAAAGGCTTTTGCTTTATTCCAAGAAACACCAACTACAGGATAATCTGCATAGGATTGATGGTTGTAATAATCTTGATGCATTGGGTCGTTATAAGAATAATTAAAGTCTTTTACCCAAACAGTGGTATCTGGATAAATATAGAACACAGTGTCTTTAATAAAGTCTTTTCTATTCCCTCCTTTTCTAGCAGCATTGTCGTTATCAAACCAAGAATATCTGTATTTTAAGAATTTCACATTAAACGTCCTAACTCCATCTACAGCTTCTTCTCTAGGTATATAAAGAGAATCCATTACTTCTACATAATCAATGTCTGGGTAATCTAATTTATCCCAAACAAGATCTTCATCCCAGTTTAAAGATTTTATGGTATCAAAACTATAATAGTTTTCATACATATACTTTTCATAAGGTGTCGCATCTTCAAGTGTATCTTTAAATTTGTAGTTTTGAATTCCTCCTGTGGGGATTTCACCATCTTCATCTGGAGTTGCTCCAAAACTTGCAAACTCTGCTTGATAAGCCAACCTTGTTCTTACTATAGAATCTCGAACCCATTGAACAAATTCTTTATATTCATTATTAGTTACTTCTGTTTCGTCCATATAATAGGGCCTCACACTAACAGTATTTGTTGGTGCACTCAGAGTACCAATAATGTCTTGGTCTTGCTTCCCCATAGTAAACGAACCACCAGGAATTAAAGCCATTCCAAATGGTGTTTCTGAGAACCATTTTTTCTTCACTTTTAATCCTACTAACTCACCCCTATCATTTGAGCCGCAACTATAAAAGGTTATTATTAAAAGTGCAAAAACTGCTGCTTTCTTCATATTTTGAAATATCTTTTCTATAAAGTCGTAAAACTATTATTTTTTCTTTTAAAAAACAATGTTCAAATTACTTTTATGTTTGTATTATTTAATTTTATGTTTTTAAACCATTTTATTCATGGCTTTAAACCATTTTTCTGGAATAATTTGCTTTGTTGCGTCTGTATAATCAGAATAATTACATGGTATTAACGCATGTTTTTTGTATTTATTATCTGACACTATTTTTATTTCGATCCACCATCTTCCAGATTTATTACTCTTATAGAAGATTAAAGGATCATCGTCTTCTAATAAAACTGTGAATTTTTGATAATTTTCCTTTCCTGAAAACGGATAATCTTTCACTCTAAAAGAAACACCTTCAATGAAGTGCCAAATCATTTGCGCAATTAAATGTGCTGTTTGTTGGTTATTATCTAACGCTGAATTGTATTCATAAATTCCAAAGGAAGAAACCTTATCACTTAACCCTGCATACCTAGAAATAGCACAAATTTCTTCACCATAAAAACCATTCGGAGAAGCATTATTGTTAGCTGGTGCTTCACTTTGCTTAACAGAACCAATGTCTATAGAAACAATATCTGCATTTCTAAATACAGGTTCTATATTTTCCAATTCTTTTGAAGTTCCTAATCTATGAGCATCAAAAAATAAATTATCTAATAATTGAATTTCTTCTTGTGAATTAAAATAAGTCTGATAACCAACATTACTATAGTTAAACAGGTTATTTGGTTCTTGCATAATAATTTTACTCAAATAAGACTGTGATGATAATTCATCATCCAAATGACCTAAATCAAAACGACTATCTACGGCTGCAATATTAACGGTTTGTTCTAGAGAATCATAAGCTCTGTAATTTACATAGGTGATCTCTTGACCTCCACCAATAATAATTGGGATAATATTCTCCTTAAGTAAATCTGTGATGATTTCTGAAGTTGCAAAATAAGTATCAGCAACTGTGTTTCCCTTTAAAACATTACCTAGGTCAGCAATTTCAACATCCCATTCCCCAGGAAATAATCCGTATAATTTTTTTCGAATAAGATGCAAATTTTCTCCGCAACCAGTATTTTTTACTGAGCTTCTGTCTTCTTGAACTCCTAAAATTGCAATTTTAACATTTTCTAAACTAGGAAAACCTTCTTGTTCTGAATGTAGTCTGATTTTTTTAACCAAACACAAATTCGACTGTGCCACTAGATGTGCTACAACCGATTTTCTTATAGGCATTAAAAAATCTTGGTTCATTTCTTTTTTTATTAAAGCGCAATATAATGAATCCCTACTTCTTTTTAGCAGTTTTCTTTACAGGCTTTTTTCTATTTGCAACTTTTTTCTTTGGGCTCTTTGCTTCAATCATCTTTATTGCCTCCTCTTTAGATAGTTTTTCTATTTCTGTTGTCTTAGGTAATTCTATCTTAATTTTCCCTTTTAAGACATTAAACCTACCCCATCTTGCTTTTTCAACACGAACCCCAACGTCTTCCCAATTATGGATGACTTTATCTATTTCTTTCTGTTTTTTAATTTCAATTAATTCGATAATATCGTCGTCTGATAGCGTGTCAAAATCGTATTTCTTACTTACATTGATAAAAATAGAATTCCATTTTATAAAAGGCCCAAAACGTCCAACCCCCTTCTGTACCGGTAGTTCTTCATAGTGATAAATTGGAGCATCTGCTTTTTGTTTTGCAACAATTAATACTTCTGCTCTTGGCAAATCTACCTCCATTGGGTTTTCTCCTTTATCAAGAGAAACAAACATAGCTCCAAAACGAATATAGGGACCAAAACGACCGTTAGAAACAATCACTTCTTCACCTTCATAAGTTCCTAATGTTTTTGGCAACAAGAACAATTCTAATGCTTGCTCCATAGAAATAGTTCCTAAATTCTGTTCTTTATTTAAACTTGCAAACTGCTTCTCTTCATCTTCTGGCGCTCCAATTTGCGCAATAGGACCAAATTTACCAAGGCGAACTAAAACGGTCTTTCCAGACTCGGGATGTTTTCCTAAAATACGTTCTCCACTCTCTCTTTCTGCATTTTCTTTAACATCTTCTACAGTATCATGAAACTTCGTGTAGAAACCTTTTATCATTTCTATCCAATTTTCATCTCCTTCTGATATATCGTCAAAAGAACTTTCTACTTTAGCTGTAAATCCAAAATCTAAAATATTAGAAAAGTTAGCAACTAAAAAGTCGTTTACTATATTTCCAATATCTGTGGGAATTAATTTATTTTTATCTGAACCTGTCTTCTCTGTAAATATTTGACTTTTCACAACTCCTTCAGATAAAGTTATTTGCTCATAATCCCTTTCTACACCTTCATTTTGACCTTTCTCTACATACCCTCTTTTTTGGACTGTAGAAATTGTTGGTGCATAGGTAGAGGGTCTCCCAATCCCTAATTCTTCTAATTGCTTTACCAAAGAGGCTTCTGTAAAACGATAAGGAGGACTTGTAAACCTTTGTGTTGCGTTTATAAAAGTGTAAACTAAATTTTCACCAACTTTTAAATTTGGTAGCATTCCTGCTTGCTCTTCATCTTCATCATCATTGCCTTCCAAATATACTTTTAAGAAACCTTCAAACTTTATCATTTCACCATTTGCAGTAAAAATTTTTGAATTTTCAGAATTAGCTATCTTAAAATTGGTTCTTTCTAACAGGGCATCACTCATTTGAGAAGCCAGCGTTCTTTTCCAAATTAAATCATACAATCTAGTTTGATCATATTCAATATCAACAGAATGCATTTTCATGTTTGTAGGACGAATAGCCTCATGTGCTTCCTGAGCACCTTTAGACTTTATTTTAAAAACACGTTGCTTACTATATTCTTTTCCATAATAATTAGTAATCTCTTCTTCGGCAGCATTTCTTGCGTCCACAGAAAGATTTAAACTATCGGTCCTCATGTAGGTAATGAGTCCCGCCTCATACAAACGTTGTGCAACTTGCATTGTTTTTGCTACAGGATAGCCTAATTTTCGAGAGGCTTCCTGTTGTAATGTTGATGTTGTAAACGGAGCTGCTGGTGACTTTTTTGCTGGCTTTTTAGTTAACTCAGCGATTGAAAAATCAGCATTTGAACACGATTTCAAGAAATCTTCCGCTTCTTTTTTAGAATCGAAATTTTTAGGAACTGAAGCTTTAAACGTTTTTCCTTCGTTATTAGAAAAGGCCGCAATTACTTTATAATGTGTAGCTGTTTTAAATTCGTGAATGCTTCTTTCTTTTTCAACAATCAAACGAACAGCAACAGATTGTACTCTTCCGGCAGACAAACCTCCTTTTACTTTTCTCCATAAAACAGGTGATAATTCATACCCAACAAGTCTGTCTAAAACTCTACGCGCTTGTTGCGCATTCACCATATTGTAATCTATATTTCTCGGGTTTTCTACTGCTTTTAAAATTGCTTTTTTAGTGATTTCATGAAAAACAATACGTTTTGTGTTTTCATCTTTTAAGTTTAATTGTTCTTTTAAATGCCAAGCAATAGCTTCTCCCTCTCGATCCTCATCACTAGCTAACCAGACAGTATCTGCCTTTTTTGCTAAAGACTTTAGTTTTTTAACAATGGATTTTTTATCGTCAGAAACAATATATTTTGGACTAAAATCTCCTGTTACATTGATTCCTAACTCTTTGGATGGTAAGTCTGCAATATGCCCATAACTCGATTCAACTTGAAAATCTTTTCCAAGAAATTTTTCAATGGTTTTTGCCTTTGCTGGTGACTCTACAATTACTAAATTCTTTGCCATTTATATTTCTTTTGTATCTAAAACGCTTTAAAAACACACTTTTTAAGATTGCAAAAGTAATCAGTTTTTTTTTAAAAAAAATTTTTTCTTTAACTTTCAACAAAGAATTAACATAATTACTCCCTTATTTTTTCTGCCAACTTGTCATAAAAATTCAAAATTGATTGTATCTTTGTACACCTTCAAATGATAAATTGATAGATGGAACAGATAGAAAAAGTCCTAGACGAAAAAATACAAGGGAAAGCGCTTGTAACCGAAAACAAAAAGGATAATACTAAAAAATTATTCATAGAAAGCTATGGCTGTCAAATGAATATGAATGATAGTGAAATTGTAGCTGCTATTTTAGACAAAGAAGGTTACAATACAACTCAAATTCTTGAAGAAGCAGATTTAGTACTTGTAAACACATGCTCCATAAGAGAGAAAGCAGAAACCACCGTTCGTAAAAGATTACAGAAATACAATGCTGTAAAAAAAATAAATAAAAACATGAAAGTGGGCGTTTTGGGCTGTATGGCCGAACGTTTAAAAGAAAAATTTTTAGAAGAAGAAAAAATAGTTGACTTAGTTGTTGGTCCAGATGCATACAAAGACATTCCTAATTTACTCGAAGAAGTACATCAAGGTAGAGATGCTGTAAACGTCATTTTATCGAAAGAAGAAACCTACGGAGATATTTCTCCTGTAAGATTAAATTCCAATGGAGTTACCGCTTTTGTTTCAATCACAAGGGGTTGTGACAATATGTGTACTTTTTGTGTAGTTCCTTTCACTCGTGGACGTGAAAGAAGTAGAGATCCCAAAAGCATTTTGAATGAAATTCAATCTATGGTTGATAAAAACTACAAAGAAATTACACTTCTTGGACAAAATGTAGATAGTTTTTTATGGTTTGGTGGCGGCTTAAAAAAAGATTTTAAGAAAGCATCAGAAATGGCGCAAGCAACTGCTGTAGATTTTGCGCAGTTGTTAGATAGGTGTGCTACAGAATTTCCAAAAACACGTTTTCGTTTCTCTACATCCAACCCGCAAGATATGAGTTTGGATGTCATTCATACCATGGCAAAACACAAAAACATTTGTAAGTACCTTCATTTGCCTGTTCAAAGTGGAAGTAATGCAATGTTAAAAGCCATGAACAGACAACATACGCGAGAAGAATACATGGAATTAATAGACAATATCTACAAAATCATTCCAGAAATGTCTTTATCACAAGACATGATTGTTGGTTTTTGTGGTGAAACAGAACAAGACCATAAAGATACCTTAGCGTTAATGGACTATGTAAAGTATGATTTCGGTTTTATGTTTACCTATTCTGAAAGACCAGGAACTTTGGCTGGCAATAAAATGGCAGACGACGTTCCTCATGTTATAAAGAAACGCAGACTGCAAGAAGTGATCGATTTACAACAAGAACATGCTTTATACAGAACTGAACAACATTTAGGCAAAACGGAAGAATTTTTAATTGAAGGAACTTCTAAGAAAAATCCAAATGAATGGAAAGGAAGAAACACACAAAACACGGTAGCTGTCTTTGCAAAAGGTGATTATAAATTAGGTGATTTTGTAAATGTAAAAGTTGAAGATTGTACATCAGCAACCCTGAAAGGTACAGTTGTTGGATATTCTGATAATAATTAAAAAAAACAAGAGACAGAGCGCCTGGGTCTCAAATAAAAAAAATCCTGATTCAAAAAAGAAAAAATGGAAAACTTACAAACATTAAAACAACGTTTTGGAATTATCGGTAACGATATTCATTTGAATCGTGCTTTGGAAAAATCAGTTAGAGTTGCTCCTACCGATATTTCTGTATTAGTCACAGGTGAAAGTGGCGTTGGTAAAGAAAATATTCCTAAAATAATTCATTCACTTTCACATAGAAAACACGCAAAATATATTGCTGTAAACTGTGGTGCAATTCCGGAAGGAACTATTGATAGTGAGCTGTTTGGTCATGAAAAAGGCTCTTTTACTGGAGCAACACAAGACCGAAAAGGATACTTTGAGGTTGCGGACGGAGGTACGATTTTTTTGGATGAAGTTGGGGAATTGCCCTTAACAACACAAGTCCGTTTGTTACGGGTACTGGAAAATGGCGAATTTATAAAAGTAGGATCTTCAAAAGTATTAAAAACGGATGTTAGAATTGTTGCTGCCACAAACGTAAATATGCAATCTGCCATTGAAAAAGAGAAATTTAGAGAAGATTTATACTACCGGCTAAGCACTGTTGAAATTCACCTACCTGCCTTAAGAGAACGTCCGGAAGATGTTCATTTATTGTTTCGAAAGTTTGCTTCAGATTTTGCTCAAAAATACAGAATGCCTTCTATTAGATTGGATGAAAATGCGGTAAGAATTTTATTAAATTATCGTTTTCCAGGAAATATTCGACAGTTAAAAAATTTAGCGGAACAAATTTCTGTTATTGAAGAAGAAAGAATTGTTTCTGCACTTAAACTACAACAATATTTACCAAATAATAAGGGTAATTTACCTGCTGTAATTGGAAGTAAAAAAGAAAATGATTTTTCTACTGAACGTGATATTATGTATAAGATTTTATTTGATATGCGCAATGATATCAATGATTTAAAGAAATTGACATTAGACTTAATGAAGAGTGGAAATGTAGAAAAGGTGCAAGAAGAACATCATCAATTAATTGAAAAGATGTACGAAAACAAAGACACACAAGAACACAATGTGGAAGTTTTAAATCTTCCACAAAATTCATCTGTGGAAAAAAATTATGCTTTTATTGAGACAATAGAAGAAGACGAATCTTTATCTTTACAAGATAAAGAAATAGAAATGATTAAAAAATCTTTAGAAAAAAACCTTAATAAACGGAAGTTAGCTGCACAAGAATTAGGTATTTCAGAAAGAACTTTATACCGAAAAATTAAACAATATGATTTGTAGTGAATTGTCTCCTTGTTTAATCGGAAGTTTCATTAAAAATCACAAGAAACAATAACTTTTTTTTTAATAATGAAAAAACTTATATACATAGCCCTCATTTCCATTAGCTCAATACTATTCGCTGCTTGCGGTGCTTACTCCTTTACCGGAGGGAGTACAGGAGATGCAAAAACGTTGCAGATAGACTTTTTCCAAAACCAAGCATCATTAATAGAACCGACATTAAGTCAGCGCTTTACACAGGATTTAATAGATTTATTTACACGACAAACCAATTTAACAGCTGTAACTTCGAATGGTGATTTATACTTTAGTGGTGAAATTACGGGTTACAGAATTACACCAATGAGTGCAACGGCCCAACAAACCGCAGCACAAAATAGGCTTACAATGACGGTCAATGTTCGCTTTGTAAATAAATTAATTGAAAAGGACGATTTTGAAAAACAATTTTCTTTTTATTCAGATTTTGCTGCAAATGCACAACTTAGTGGTGGGGTTTTAGAATCTGCACTAGACGAAATTCTAGTAAGGATTACCCAAGATATATTTAACGCTTCAGTCGCAAAATGGTAGTTTCAAGGTTTATAAGCATTTTAGAAAAGAAACAAGATATTCAGCAGCTAGAAACTGTTGAGTTAAAATCTATTATTGAAGAATATCCTTACTTTCAAGCTGCAAGAGCTTTGTATTTAAAAGGGTTAAAAAATCAAGAGAGTTTTAAATACAATAATGAACTGAAAATAACTGCCTCCAATACAACGGATAGGACTGTTTTATTCAATTATATAAGCAGCAACGATTTCAACAATAAAAAAGCAGCAATTCATCAACAGATATCTGAAAAAATTTTAAAGGAAAAACAATCAAAAGCAGCTTCTAAAACAACCACAAAAGAGGTAATAGCAGCTACATTAGAGATTGGTAAACCGATTTCGTTTTCAACGACGGAAAATCACTCCTTTAATCAATGGTTGCAGCTTTCAACCCAAAAATTAATTCATAGAAAGGCAGAAAAACCGATTGCAAAGAATGTCTTAATTAATAAATTTATTGAGAATAATCCTAAAATTAAACGGTTAGAAAAAAATAAAATAATTGCTGTTCCTGTTGCAAAAAACGAACAAGATTCGTCCTTAATGACAGAAACTTTAGCAAAAGTGTATTTAGAACAAAAAAAGTATGGGAATGCAATACAAGCTTATCGAATTTTAAGTTTGAAATATCCAGAAAAAAGTGGTTTATTTGCAGACCAGATTAAAAGAATACAAATTTTACAAAAAAATAAATCATGAGTTATACAGCATTTTTAATTCTAATTTTGGTTGTAGCCATTATATTAATATTAATAGTGATGGTACAAAACCCTAAAGGTGGAGGATTATCTTCTTCTTTTGGCGGTGGCGGTGGACAATCTTTAGGAGGCGTTCAAAACACGAACAACTTTTTAGACAGAACCACATGGACTTTAGCAATTGCTATGTTTGCATTAATTTTATTAGCAAATTTTGCAATTCCAAGAAACGGAGACAACAACTTTAAGTTAGACAAAACTTTAGAAGGCATTGAATCAATAGTTCCTGTTGAAACAACTCCTTCAACTAACGATAGTTTAAAATAAAAAACCGAACTTGATAAAAGTATGAAACACACATTCTTGAGACAGTATCTCTTTTTTTGAGTTTGGACTTTAAAAATGCCAATGTGAATGACACGTTGGCATTTTTTTATACTTATAATGAAATCTACAACTTCATTTATTGAAAAATTGTCAGTTATAAAATGATGGCATAATTTCTGACTCTTTAGTTATTGTAAGAATAATTTAATTCATCTAAAAATAAAAAATGGGAATAAATATTAAACCGCTAGCAGACAGAATTCTTGTAGAGCCTGCTCCAGCAGAAACAAAAACAGCTTCTGGATTAATTATACCAGACAACGCAAAGGAAAAACCTCAAAAAGGAACTGTTGTTGCCGTAGGAAATGGCAAAATTGATGAACCGTTAACTGTAAAAGTTGGAGATACTGTTTTGTATAGTAAATATGGTGGAACTGATTTAAAGTTAGAAGGAAAAGATTATTTAATGATGCGTGAAAGCGACATTTTAGCGATTATCTAAAAAAGTATTCAGTTTTAAGTTGCATTATTCAGTAGTAACAATTAAACGAATAGACAATTAAACAATTAAACATTATAGAAAATGGCAAAAGATATAAAATTTGATATTGAAGCAAGAGACGGCTTAAAGCGAGGAGTTGATGCTTTAGCAAACGCCGTAAAAGTAACCTTGGGTCCTAAAGGAAGAAACGTAATTATTTCTAAATCTTTTGGTGCACCAACAGTAACCAAAGATGGTGTTTCTGTAGCAAAAGAAGTTGAGTTAGAAAATGAGCTTGAAAACATGGGTGCTCAAATGGTAAAAGAAGTTGCTTCTAAAACCAATGATTTAGCTGGTGATGGAACTACAACTGCAACTGTTTTAGCGCAAGCAATTGTGAAAGAAGGATTAAAAAACGTTGCTGCAGGTGCTAATCCCATGGATTTAAAAAGAGGGATTGACAAAGCCGTTATCGCAATTGTTGCAGACTTAGAAAAACAAGCTCAAAAAGTTGGAAATTCTTCAGAAAAAATAAATCAAGTTGCAGCAATTTCTGCAAACAACGACAGTACTATAGGAGAGTTAATTGCAAAAGCTTTTACCAAAGTTGGTAAGGAAGGGGTTATTACTGTTGAGGAAGCAAAAGGAATGGAAACCTATGTAGACGTTGTGGAAGGAATGCAATTTGACAGAGGATATTTGTCTCCTTATTTTGTTACAGATGCAGATAAAATGATTGCAGATTTAGAAAATCCATATATTTTATTATTCGACAAAAAGATTTCTAACTTACAAGAAATTCTTCCAATTTTAGAACCTGTTTCACAAGCTGGAAGGCCTTTATTAATTATTGCGGAAGATGTAGATGGACAAGCATTAGCAACTTTGGTTGTTAATAAATTACGTGGCGGATTAAAAATTGCTGCTGTAAAAGCACCAGGTTTTGGAGATAGAAGAAAAGCAATGCTAGAAGACATCGCAATTTTAACTGGAGGAACCGTTATTTCTGAAGAAAGAGGATTCTCATTAGAAAATGCTACTTTAGATTTATTAGGAACTGCAGAAACAATTACTGTAGACAAAGACAATACTACAATTGTAAATGGCGCTGGAAAAGCGGATGTTATTAAAGCAAGAGTAAATCAAATTAAAACGCAGATTGAAACTACAACTTCAGATTACGACAAAGAAAAACTACAAGAACGTTTAGCGAAGTTAGCGGGTGGTGTTGCCGTTTTATATGTCGGTGCTGCTTCTGAAGTAGAAATGAAAGAAAAGAAAGATCGAGTTGATGATGCTTTACATGCAACGAGAGCTGCTGTTGAAGAAGGCATTGTTGCTGGTGGTGGTGTTGCTTTAGTTCGTGCTAAAAAAGTTTTGACAAAAATCACTACTGAAAACTTAGATGAAACAACGGGAGTACAAATTATTAATAAAGCGATTGAAGCTCCATTAAGAATTATTGTAGAGAATGCTGGAGGAGAAGGATCAGTTGTGTTAAATAAAGTGTTGGAAGGTAAAAAAGACTATGGTTACGATGCAAAATCTGATGCGTATGTAGATATGTTAGAAGCAGGTATTATAGACCCTAAAAAAGTAACACGTGTCGCTTTAGAAAATGCAGCTTCTGTTGCTGGAATGATTCTTACAACTGAATGTGCTTTAATTGACATTAAAGAAGATGCTGCTGCTGGAGGAATGCCTCCAATGGGTGGTGGTGGAATGCCAGGAATGATGTAATCGAAAATTAAATTACATAGAAAAATGACTTACGAATACTTTTAAATATTGGTTTGTTATTCTTCAGAAAATATAAAAAATCCGTTAGAAATTTCTAACGGATTTTTTAATTCTCTAAATTTATTATCTTAAATCATTTTAAAAATCATAACAACCGCCATTATCATCATTATTGAGTTTTCAATAAAAGTTGCTTTGGTCATTGGTAAGTTTAAAACAGCACCCAAACAAGCACATTTAATTACTTTTTTATCTAATAAAGACTTCGTAACACCAATTGTTGTAATACCTAAAATAACCAGAGTTATTATCAATGCTAATAAAATCTGAAATTGTATTAAAAAGAAAACTCCCAAAATCAATTCTAAAAAGGGATATACAAAACCATATTTAGGAATTACTTTTGCTAGTGGATCATACATTTGAAAACTCATAGTAAACCCCTTAACATCTAGTAATTTAAAAAAACTAAAAACCACATAAAATAACCCCATAAAAGTCATCATAAATTCTGACGTATTCCAAGGGTTTCTATTTATTAAAATAGCAGCAGTTGTTATGAAACCAAAAATTAAAAACAAAGGAAATAATTGCTGTCCCTCAAGTTTTTCTTCTTCAAAATCTAGTGTAGGAATTTGTTTTTTTGTTTTCTTTTCTGTGATAGAAAATTTCCCTGATAATGTACTTTGTAATTTCTCCAAAAAAACATCACTTTCCAACTCAATTGTTGCTTGTTGCTTTTCTAAATCTACTTTTATACTTTTTACTTCTTTTAGATCAGAAATTGATTTTTCAATGGAACTTTTACAACCATTACAAGTCATTCCAGAAATAGAGTAAACGTATTTCATATTCGTTATTTTTTAAGTCTTTGCCCTTCCCTAGTGATCTAATACAATTACTTCATCTCTATATCTACAACATGGATGTACTGTTTTGTATGCCTCAGTAGTTGCTACTAATTTTTTATCTTCTAAACCAACTACATCATGCCCCACTTTCAAAATACTACTTTGAATCATTGCAACAGTTGTTTTTCGACTATCTATAATTAGATTTAGTTGATGTGATTTCACATCCCAGAGAGCAAATTTCACACCTTTAGATTTTAAAGCAGCAGTTTCTATACGTTTTTTACACATACCACAAATACCATCTACTTCAAAAGTAACTTTAGTGTTTTTATTCTCTTTTGTTTCTTGTGATTGAAGTGAAAACCCAATCATTATCATACTGAATATAATTATTACTTTTTTCATTATATCAAATTATTATACTTACTGCAACTCTTTAGGTTACTTAATTTTAAATCGCAACCCTACATAAAACGTTCTACCAAAAATGGGTGCATAGACAATTGTACTATCAAAATTGGTTCCAAAAGGATCATCACTGGCTAAAATAGGATTTTTTTGTTTCACATTGGTACTATTTTCCACGCCAAAATACATTTCAAACTTTTTAGAAAATACTTTTGTAATTTGAGAATTTAATAATTGATACGCTTTTACGTATTCTGGTAATTGATACTGAACAGGATTATTGGCGGTATTTGGCAGTCGCTGTTTACCAATACTATTAAAAGTAAGATCAAATTTCCAATACGCAGCATTTTCTTCTGCAGTAGTTTCATAAGAAAAGTTAGCAAAAAAACGAGTTTTGGGCTGGATTGGTTTTTGCAAATTACCACTTTTATAATCCGTAGAAATATCGAAATATTTATAAGCTGTTCTTAGATTAAAATTTTCTGCAAGATTGTAATCGACTTCCAATTGAAAACTATTAGCAATACTTTTTCCATCTAAATCATAGAAAGAAATTTCTTGCGAATTTTCCCAATCTACCACAACTTTATTTTGGAAATCTGTCTGATAAAAATCTAAGGTAATAGCCCCTTTTCTCTCGAAAAAATTAAATTTCTGCATATAAGAAACTCCATAATTCCATGCAATTTCAGGATTTAATCCATATATATTTCCACCAATATCATCAATATTTATCTGTCTTGAGCTTGCAAATAATTGTTGATTTTCCGCAAAAACATTGGCACTTCTTTTACCTCTTCCTAAAGAAGCCCTAAAAACACTATTTTCCCATGGAACATATCTCAAATGAAGCCGTGGGGTTAAAAAAGTACCTAATAAATTATGAGTATCTACCCGGAGACCCGCTGTAAAGCTAAAATTATCTAAATTATCAAACTCATATTCAAAGAAAGCTCCTAAAGAGTTTTCTTTTCTGTCGAAATTTTCATCAAAATTATTGGTCTTTGCGTACTCATTATATTTATCATAAGTATAACTAACTCCTGTTTTAAATTTATTCCTTGTATCACCAATAATGGAATTAAATAAGAAATTAGAATAGATACTTTCGTGAACTATATCATAAACATTTAACCCAAAATAAGAATCTTGTTGATGATGGCTATAGGCTACTTGAAAACCGGTACTTTGAAAAGGTTTTTCTGGAAAAACGTGACCTAATTTAGCTGAAGTTTCAAAACGTCTTGTATCGATTTCACTTCCCCAAAAAACGTTCTTTCCTTTGTCTGTTTCTGGATTAAAATTAAGTTCACCTGTTTGCTTTTCATCATTTAAAAAACGAACATTTATAAAACTTACCCAACCCTTTTCAGCATCTGTATATTGCCAACGATTCATTACATTCACTTGTTTCGCAAGTGGATTGTCAAGAAAATTATCCTTGTTGTTATCAAATTTTTCTCCTCTATAATTCCCATGAACATACAGACCTGACTGCCATTTATCTGAGATTCTTTGATTAAAATGCGTATTTAACTCAAGTCGTCCATTGAAAGAAGAATAGGTGTTTAAAAAGAATTTATTATCAGAAAAAGGCTTTACCAATTCAGCATTAATTTGCCCTGAAATACTTTCATAACCATTAACAACACTTCCTGCTCCTTTTGTAATTTGAATACTTTCGACCCAAGTTCCAGGTGTAAAAGTGAGTCCAAAAACTTGTGAAGCACCTCTTACAGAAGGTATGTTCTCTTGGGAGATTAACAAATAAGGACTTGTTAAACCTAACATTTGTATTTGTTTTGTACCTGTCAAAGCATCTGAAAAACTAACATCTATAGAGGGGTTTGTTTCAAAGCTTTCTGCCAAGTTACAGCAAGCTGCTTTTAATAATTCCTCAGCATTAACCGTAAACATATTAGCGGTTGATAAGAATGATTTATAAGTGGCCTTCTTTTTAATTTTAAGAATCACTTCATTCAAGTCACCTTCTACTGTTAACAAATGATGAATGGGCTTCAAATTTTTAATAGTAATCGTATCTGTTTTATAACCTAAATAACTAACAACTAACTTGCTGTATTTTTTTTTATAAGGCAGTGAAAACCATCCTTTTGAATTTGCAACTGCACTAACATTTGTGTTTAACCAATGTACACTTGCTCCTGCTACTCCTAAATTATCTTTAGGGTTGTTTTTATCCATAATCATCCCTTTAAAAGTAGTTTGAGAAAAGAGAAGAATTGGGATAAAAAGTAAAAAAATACTTGCTTTTATTTTTTTCATTGTTTATGATTTTAATAATTATACATTTAGGTTTCTTTTTTTTAAAAAGAAACTTCCTTGAAATAAAAATTATAAAATCAAATTAAAAAAGATTGGTATAAAACCTGATAATTTATAGGGAAATCAGGTAAATAGGGATTTTTAAAATTCGTTTTATTTGATTTATTTTCGACAAATAAATCAGTATAAGAAATGTAAAAAGAAACTAGAAATTGTTCTTTTGAAAAATTAAGATCATCACTTTGAATCTGTTGTAATTCATCTTGACCTTCCATATAATGAACTTCATCTTTACAGCAATTTTTCTTTTTTGCTGACCGCTTTTCCATGTCCATTCCGCAAGTATCAGCATCCCCTATAAAAGAAACATCCATTAAAGATTCACCGCAATAATGTTTTTCTACAGTAAAAGAAAACGTAGAAAAAAGCACCATCAATGCGAGAAAAAAAGAAGCTATTTTAGAAAGATATTGTTTCATTGCGCTACAAATTTAATCTAAATATATCTAACTTTATGTTAAAACTGTTTTCTTACTCGTTTTCGCTTAAAAAAACAAATAATATTATGAAAATGAAATACTATTTTTATTAAAATTCCAAAGAGAAACACCTGTTTGCAGATCATTGGTGTTTTTTTTTAAAATTTTTTTGGATTACATCAATAAAAATAGTATTTTTAGGATCCAAACTTTAAATAAAAAATTTTCTACTTTCATTAAACACTAAAAATGATGAAAAAAGTAGAAGAAAAAATGTCTTTTGACACCACACATGTAAATGCAAACCAACTGGTTGAAAAAACATCACTCTTTAATAAATTTAGAGATAAGTTTAGAGATTTTTTAGAAAGTTCAGAATAACACTTTCCAATATAAAAATTTAGTAGGATTAATTTAAAAATTTGTAGTTAAAAAATATTTCCCTCAAATATTGTTAACTATTTCTGTTTTTTGTTATTATCTTTTTATTGTGATTCCTTCTTTGTTTATGTAGTTTTGCATACTTAACAATATAACAAAAAATGAGCAATTCAAAAACAATTAAATCTGCTTTAATTTCAGTTTTTCATAAAGACGGTTTGGCCCCAATTGTAAAAAAACTAAACGAATTAAATGTAACTATTTACTCTACCGGAGGAACAGAAAAATTCATTAAAGAACTAGGAATAAATGTTGTTCCTGTTGATGAAGTTACTTCTTACCCTTCCATTTTAGGTGGAAGAGTTAAAACATTGCACCCAAAAGTTTTTGGAGGTATCTTAAACAGACAGGATAACGAAAGTGATGTTGCAGAATTAGCAGAATTTGATATTCCACAAATAGATTTAGTAATTGTAGATTTATATCCATTTGAAAAGACAGTCGCATCAGGAGCTGCTGAACAAGATATTGTAGAAAAAATTGATATTGGTGGAATCTCTTTGATCAGAGCATCTGCAAAAAATTTCAAAGATACTTTTACCGTTTCTTCGATGAATCAATATGAAAGTTTTTTATCAATTCTATCAGCAAATAATGGAGAAACCTCTATTGAACAGCGAAAGAAATTCGCGGCAAAGTCTTTCAATATTTCTTCTCATTATGATACTGCTATTTTCAACTATTTTAATGAAGATGAAATTGTATACAAAGCAAGTGAACAAACTTCTAAAGTTTTACGTTATGGAGAAAATCCACATCAGAAAGGATATTTCTTTGGCGATTTAGAAGCAATGTTTGAAAAACTACACGGTAAAGAACTGAGCTATAACAACTTATTAGACGTAGATGCTGCTGTTAATTTAATTGGAGAATTTAAAGGAGAAGCACCCACATTTGCTATTTTAAAACACAACAATGCTTGTGGGTTTGCGCAAAGAGAAACTATAAAACAAGCTTATATAGATGCATTAGCAGGAGACCCTGTTTCTGCTTTTGGTGGTGTTTTAATTGCAAACAAAGAAATTGACAAAGACACCGCAGAAGAAATTCATTCTTTATTTTGTGAAGTTGTAATTGCCCCTTCTTTTTCGGAAGATGCATTGAAAGTTTTAAAGGGAAAGAAAAATAGAATTATTTTAATTCAAAAAGAAGTTGAATTACCAAATACAACTGTAAGAACTTGCTTAAATGGGTCATTGATTCAAGACAAAGATCATATTACAGATAGATTAGAAGATTTAAAGTATGTGACCGACAGTAAACCTACACAAAGTGAATTAGATGATTTATTGTTTGCTTCAAAATTGTGTAAAAACACCAAATCGAACACGATTATCCTTGTAAAAAACAAGCAACTATTAGCTGGTGGAACAGGACAAACAAGTAGAGTCGACGCACTAAACCAAGCGATAGAAAAAGCAACTTCTTTTAAATTTGATTTGAACGGATGTGTGATGGCAAGCGATGCCTTTTTTCCTTTTCCTGATTGTGTAGAAATTGCGGATAAGGCTGGAATAAAAAGTGTCATTCAACCTGGAGGTTCTATAAAAGATAAATTGAGTATTGATTATTGTAATGATAACGATTTATCCATGGTAATGACAGGAACTAGACATTTTAAACATTAACGAGGAATTACATCATTTACAGTTAGAAATTTAGTAAATTTGTAAGAGTTCATTAAAAATAAAAATATTTTATGGGTTTTTTCGATTTTATGACAGAAGATATTGCGATTGATTTAGGTACAGCAAATACTTTAATTATTCACGATGGAAAAGTGGTTATTGATAACCCTTCTATTGTGGCAAGAAATAGATTGACCGGAAAAATAATTGCAATTGGTAAAGAAGCCAATTTGATGCAAGGAAAAACGCATGAGAATATCAAAACTATTAGACCTTTAAAAGACGGAGTTATTGCCGATTTTGAAGCTTCCGAACAAATGATTAAAGAATTTGTAAAACAAATTCCATCTATAAAGAAACGATTATTTCCACCTGCATTAAGAATGGTTATTTGTATTCCCTCTGGAATTACAGAAGTAGAAAAACGTGCTGTTCGTGATTCTGCAAAACACATGAATGCAAAGGAAATTTATTTGATTTTCGAACCGATGGCCGCTGCAATTGGTGTTGGCATTAATATTATGGAACCGAAAGGAAATATGATTATTGATATCGGTGGAGGTACTACAGAAATTGCTGTTATTGCTTTGAGTGGTATTGTTTGTGATAAATCCGTAAAAGTAGCTGGAGATTTATTTACAAACGACATCATGTACTACATGCGTACACAACACAATTTACATGTAGGGGAAACAACTGCTGAAAAAATAAAAATAAAAATTGGAGCAGCAACAGAAGATTTAGAAACCCCACCTGAAGACATGCTCGTTCAGGGTAGAGATTTATTAAGTGGCAAGCCAAAACAAGTGCAGGTTTCTTATCGAGAAATTGCAAAGGCATTGGATAAATCAATTTTAAGAATTGAAGATGCTGTCATGGAAACACTCTCTAAAACTCCGCCAGAACTAGCAGCAGACATCTATAATACTGGAATCTACCTAGCAGGAGGAGGCTCTATGTTAAGAGGTTTAGACAAACGTTTGTCTAGAAAAACAGATTTACCTGTCTATGTTGCAGAAGACCCTTTAAGAGCTGTAGTTCGTGGAACAGGAATTGCTTTAAAAGAACTAAACAGATACAAAAACGTTTTAATAAAATAGTTTAAGTGCTAACTAATGCAACAGATTCTCTTTTTTTTTCAGAAATTTAAATATTTTCTGTTTTTTTTATTCTTAGAGTTTATTGTTCTTTCTTTCACTTTTAATAACCTTAATTTTCATAAAAGTAAATTCGTAAATTCTGCAAATAGTATCACTGGAGCAGTTTACACAATACTTGCCAATTCATCTGAATATTTAGAATTAAAAAAACTAAACGAACAACTATCTAAAGAAAACACCCGTTTAAAAAATTTATTCGCACACAATAAATTAATTTCTACAGAAGATTCAATAGTAATAGACACGACAAAATACTATCAAAAATACACCTACACTCAGGCTAAAATAATTAAAAACAGCTACTCAAAACCCTTTAACTTCTTAACAATTAATGGTGGCAGAAACCAAGGAATTGACAAAGAAATGGCTGTGGTTAATAGCAAAGGTATTATAGGAATTACAGATCAAACACAAAACTTATACACGAGAGTTCAATCTATATTAAATAAAAATAGTAGGATTAATGCACGATTAAAAAATAGCAATTATTTTGGGACTTTAAATTGGAATGGTAAAGATTACAGAACGGTTCAACTTTCTGACTTACCAAGACAAGCTCCTTTAAAAATAGGAGACACTATAGAAACTGACGGGAAATCAACTATTTTTCCAGAAGGGATTCTGATTGGAACCATCTCAAAAGTAAATACAGGAAACACTATAGACAACAAAGTAGACATAAAACTTTTCAATGACATGAGTAACCTTAGATACATCTATGTTATTAAAAACTTACACAAAGAAGAAATCCAATCTCTAGAAAACACCTTTAATGAATAAAAATATAAGACAAAGTTTATTTTTTTTATTCTTGCTGTTTTTGCAAGTTTTAGTCTTAAATAATATTAATTTTTTAGGACACATTAACCCCTATCTTTATATTGCATTTATTTTTTTATATCCATTAAAAGAAAAGAGATTTACTTTTCTTTTTCTCAGTTTCATACTAGGCCTTTGTGTAGACTTCTTTTCAGACTCGGGAGGTATTCACGCATTCTCAACTATATTTATTGCCTATATTAGACTCTTTTTTGTGAAAGTTTATTTCAGAAAAATAACCTCAGACTATTCTTTTTTTAACTTAAAATCCGAAGCTTTTGGTGCTGTTTTTAATTATGTAGTAACTTTAACACTAATTCATCATCTCATCTATTTTTCTTTTATTAACTTTAGTCTTCAAAATCTATCTATTGTATTTTCAAATACATTGTATGCTAGTGTTTTTACATTGATTTTATTTTTTTTAGGAACCTATATTTTTACTAAAAACAAATAATGCAAAGAAAAATTTTACTTAATTTTTTAATTACACTTGTTGGGATTGTATTTATTGGGAGGCTTTTTTATCTTCAAATAGGAAGAGGCAAAAATTACGACCCAATACACAACGCGGCAGTAAAAATTGAATATGACTACCCAGAAAGAGGCTATGTTTATGACCGAAACGGAAAACTTTTGGTAGCAAATCAGCTTTCTTATGATGTTATGGTGCAACCAAATCAGGTGAAACCTTTGGATACCTTAGAGTTTTGCAATCTATTAAAAATCAGTAAGGAGGATTTTATAAAAAGATTTAAGAAAGCTAGAAATTACGCATCCTATTTACCTTCTGTTTTTTTAAAGCAATTAGCGAAAGAGGATTTTGCTTTTTTGCAAGAAAAGTTACACAAATACAATGGTTTTTTTATTCAAAAGAGAATTATTAGAGAGTATCCGATAAATGCTGCCGCAAATGTGTTGGGGTATATTGGTGAAGTAAATGAAATTTTGGCAAAAAAAAACAAATATTATCAACCTGGTGAATTAATTGGTAGAGATGGTATTGAAAGACAGTATGAAAATTACTTAAGAGGGAATAAAGGAAAAAAATACTTACAAAGAAACAACCTAAATAAAATTACAGGATCTTATTTAAACGGGAAATATGACACGTTGCCAGAAAACGGCAAAGACTTAACTTTAACTTTGGATATTGATTTACAACGTTATGCTCAAAAACTAATGTCTGGAAAAAGAGGTGGAATCGTAGCAATAGAGCCTTCTTCTGGAGAAATTTTAGCATTAGTAACTGCCCCAACCTACAACCCTAATATGCTCGTAGGAAGAAAGCGCTCTAAAAACTCCACCATTTTATTTAATGACAACATCAGTAAACCTTCTTATGATAGAGGTCTATTAGCAGCCTATGCGCCAGGTTCTCCTTTTAAATTGATGAATGCTTTAGTAGGCCTTCAGGAAAACATTATAGATGAACAAACATCCTTTAAATGTTATGGTGGCTATAAATATGGGAACCGAAAAGAAGAATTCATGAAATGCCATTGTGAAATTTATGGCAAACCAATAAAACTAAAAACAGCGATTTCTAAATCTTGTAACAGTTATTTTTCTAACACCTATAAAAGAATTGTTGAGAAAAACAACAACACTTCAGAAGGGTTAGATAATTGGCAGAAACATGTTTTGAGTTTTGGACTAGGCAATTATCTAGGGTATGATTTACCAGCAGGAAGTCCCGGATTAATTCCAAATGGAAAATATTATGATGATCGGATTGATTATAAATGGAATGGCTCTACAATTATATCCAATGCAATCGGACAAGGTGAAATCTCAACAACCCCAATTCAATTAGCCAATTTTACGGCAGCCATTGCAAATAAAGGGCACTTCTACACACCTCATGTATTAAAAAAAGTTGATAACAAGTCGATAGACCTCCCAAATTTTACAATCGCAAAACATACGAGTATTGATAAAAAACATTTTCATCCTGTGATTGAAGCAATGCAGGAAGTTTTTAAAACAGGAACAGGGAAATGGAGTCAAGTAAAAGGAATTGAAATTTGCGGAAAAACCGGAACTTCTGAAAACTTTGCAAAAATTGAAGGTCAAAAAATACAGCTTCCAGATCATTCAATCTTAGTGGCATTTGCTCCTAAAGAAAATCCAAAAATAGCCTTGGCCATTTTTGTTGAAAACGGGGGATATGGTTCTACAATTGCAGCACCAATTACTAGTTTATTAATTGAAAAATATTTGAAAGGAACAATATCTAAAGCGTATAAATATAGAGAACAACATATATTAAACCTAAGTCTACAAGATATTTACGACAAATTACATCAAAAACCAGAAGAAATTGCGTCAGGAACGAAATAACATTTTTGCAGAAATCGATTGGATTTTAGTCTTTCTATTCATTACACTTGTTGGTTTTGGATGGATAAACATTTACGCTACTTCAAAAACGGAAGAAAATCTTCAAATCTTAGATTTTTCTACTAAATATGGTAAGCAAATTATATGGATTACTTTAAGCATTCCTCTAATTGTTTTGATTCTATTTTTAAATTCAAAATTTTACGAACATTTTTCAGTTGTGTTTTATGTCATTTCATTATTCGCTTTACTACTATTATTCCCCTTAGGAAAAGAAATAAACGGCGCTAAATCTTGGTTTAATTTTGGAGCAATGAGCCTACAACCCTCTGAATTCGTAAAAGCGTTTACCGCTTTAGCAGTTGCAAAACTTTTAAGTGAAAGACAGTACAACCTGAAGCTAATTAAGAACCAAATAAAGGTTTTTATTATTATTTTCGCTCCAGCTATCTTAATTACCCTTCAACCCGATGCTGGTTCTGCATTAATATACTTAGCCTTCTTTTTTGTTTTAAACAGAGAAGGTTTAAGCCTAAGTTATACTGTTTTTGGAACCTTATTCATCCTTATTTTTATTTTAACCATTTTCTTTGGATACCTTTCAATTTTACTTTTTTTATTGACCTTGATCACACTTGCTGTTTTCTATGCTATTTACAAGGGAGGTAAAAGGTTTATTCGCTTTAATTGGTATAAAGTTATGGCGACATATTTAATAACGACACTTTTTACGTTTGGGACAAATTTTACCTACAACGAAGTTTTTAAACAACATCATAGAGATCGTTTTGAAATTCTCCTTGGACTAAAGACAGATACAAAAAATATCGGCTACAATTCTCATCAATCAGAATTAACCATTAGTTCAGGTGGTTGGTCGGGTAAAGGCTTTTTAAAAGGAGATATTACTAAAGGAGATTTTGTGCCTGAGCAACACACAGATTATATATTTAGTACTGTTGGCGAAGAATGGGGTTTTCTAGGAAGTAGTTTTGTTATTCTCCTTTTCATGCTACTTTTATATCGAATTATCTATTTGGCGGAAACACATACGAATAAGTTTGGACGAATCTATGGTTATGCAGTTGCTTCTATCCTCTTTTTTCATGTCATTATTAATATAGGAATGGTTATTGGCTTATTGCCAACAGTAGGAATACCACTACCCTTTTTTAGCTATGGGGGGTCTTCTCTCTGGGGGTTTACCATTTTACTCTTTATTTTCATAAGGCTAGATGCCCACAAAAATTACGATTGGTAATAAAAGTTTACGGTTCTTATTTTATTATATAAACCTCTTTTATTTCCTAATCATTTCTCTGTTTTACATCGCTTTAGGTTTTAATTATCATAACAACCATTTCTTAAAATAGCAATCGACATTTACCTTGAAGTAAGAAACTAGACTCTCAAATTAATACTATTTAAAATAAACTACTTTTCAGACAAAAAAAAGCTCTGAATTTTCATTCAGAGCTTTTAAATTTTATACTAAAAAACCTTACAATGCAGCAACGTGCTTTGTTAATTTAGATTTTAAATTAGCTGCTTTATTTTTATGAATAATATTACTCTTTGCTAATTTATCTAGCATCGATATAACTTTCACCAACTTACCTTCTGCATCTTTTTTATCTTCTGCAGAACGCAAATCTCTTACAGCATTACGAGTCGTTTTGTGCTGATATTTGTTACGTAACCTTTTCGCTTCGTTACTTCTAATTCTTTTTATTGCTGACTTATGATTTGCCATAATTCTTAATTTTATTAGTTTTTTTATTAAAACTTTGTAGTCCGTACGGGAATCGAACCCGTGTTACATGGATGAAAACCATGCGTCCTAACCCCTAGACGAACGGACCATAACAACTAAAGTGTCTCTCAATTGCGGGTGCAAATATACAAGGTTTTTTAAGTTCTGCAATAATTTTTCAAAAAAAAATACATTTTTTTTGAAAATTAATATGCCTTTGCAAAAAGCACTCTTCTAGAGGACGGTTTACCTGTTAAAACACAGACTCCTACCTCTTCCTTAGCATCGTTAGGAATACATCTAATTGTTGCCTTTGTGTACTCTTTTATCTTATCTTCTGTTTCTTCTGTACCATCCCAATGAGCAGATACAAAGCCTCCTTTATTTTTTATAGCGCTTTTAAATTCATTAAAAGTAGTTACCTCTGTAGTATGGACTGTTCTGTAATTAATTGCTTTTTTAAACAAATTGTCTTGAATTTCTTCTAAAAGATTTTCAATAAAAGAAACAGCAGCATCTTGCGCAACTGTTTGTTTCTCTAAAGTATCTCTTCTTGCAATTTCTAGCGTTCCATTTTCTAAATCCCTGTTCCCAATAGCAATTCTTATAGGAACTCCTTTTAATTCATACTCTGCAAACTTTGCTCCAGGTCTATAAGTATCTCTCGTATCAAACTTAACAGAAATTTCTTTCTTACGTAACTCTTTTACAATTACATTCATTTTTTCTGAAATAGCTTCTAGTTGGTCTTCGCTTTTATAAATTGGAACAATTACTACTTGAATAGGTGCTAATTTTGGAGGTAAAACCAATCCAAAATCATCTGAATGCGTCATAATTAAACCACCTATTAAACGCGTGGAAACACCCCAAGAAGTTGCCCAAACATGTTCTTTTTTTCCCTCTTTGGTTGTGAACTTCACATCAAAAGCTTTTGCAAAATTTTGACCCAAAAAATGACTTGTACCTGCTTGTAGGGCTTTTCCATCTTGCATCAACGCTTCAATAGTATACGTATCTTCTGCTCCTGCAAAACGTTCGCTATCAGACTTCACCCCTTTAATTACAGGCATTGCCATAAAATTTTCTGCAAATTCTGCATACACATCTTGCATTTGTTTTGCCTCTATAATTGCTTCATTTTTTGTAGCATGTGCAGTATGTCCTTCTTGCCATAAAAACTCTGCAGTTCTTAAAAACAAACGAGTACGCATTTCCCAACGAACAACATTTGCCCATTGATTTATTAGTAAAGGTAAATCTCTGTAAGATTGAATCCAACCTTTATAGGTATTCCATATAATTGCTTCTGAAGTTGGTCTAACGACTAATTCTTCTTCTAACTTCGCTTCAGGGTCTACTCTTAATTTCCCTGGTCTGTCAGGATCATTCTGTAAACGATAATGTGTAACAACAGCACATTCTTTTGCAAAACCTTCTGCGTTTTTTTCTTCAGCCTCAAACAAACTCTTCGGAACAAACAGTGGAAAATAAGCATTTTCATGTCCTGTTTCTTTAAACATCCTGTCAAGTTCTGCTTGCATTTTCTCCCATATAGCAAAACCATATGGCTTGATAACCATACAGCCTCTAACTGCAGAATTCTCAGCTAAATCAGCTTTTACAACCAATTCATTATACCATTTAGAATAATCGTCGGCTCTTTTTGTTAAATGTTTACTCATAGTTAAAAGTTTGGCACAAATATTGGTACCTTTAAAGTGAAAGTTTTGTTAAAAAAAAGTATTTATTATACAAAAGCAGCACAAAACTACTATAATTTAAAGAGTTTTTAGCAAAATTTAATTAATAAAAAAAGTAATCATCTAAATATATTCCTCATGAAACTACGATATGCAAAGCCCAACCTAAACCAACTATTATTTATACTTGCAGTGAACTTCGTGTTGATTTCTTGTGGAACTTACCAAAGTGCGTCTTATAATGATGGTATTTATGGTGATCAAACAACAACTAGCGCAAAGAAAAAAGTCATTATTATTGATGAAGATGCGAAGAATGAAAATGAAGAAAATTATTTTTTAAAGAAATTAAAAAGTTCAGAAACAACAGCAGATACAACTATTTTTGAAAATGATTATAATCCTGTAGACACCATTTATGTTGATCAGCAAGTTGCTGAAGAAAATTTAAATTACAACGCAAGTCAATCTTGGAACCAAAATGATAATAATCGTCTGGTTATTAACGTAACAGGTAACCCTTATTGGAATAATAATTTTGGCTATGGATATTATGATACTTGGGGAAATAGAAACTGGAGAAATAATGGTTTTTCCTGGAACTACAATTCATATTGGCACCCATACCATAATAATTATGCTTGGAACGTAGGTTTTTACAATCCGTATTATTATCGACCTAATTACTACAGCTACATAAATCCATACAGAGGTTACAATAATCGCTATTACAGAAACAACAGTTACGGAAGAAGAAGAACTGCAAGCAGTAACACATACAGAAGAAATAGCTCAGCCAACGCTAGCAGGAGAAACACCGTAAGCAGAAGAAGTAGCACATCTGCCAGAAGCGCTACAACAAATTCTAGGAGTGGAAGGAATCGTGCAAATGTGAATTCAAATACAAAAAACAACAGAAAAGTTGTCGTTGTAAGAAGATCTTCAAAACCGTCAGCTACAAATAAACCAAATACGACCACTAGAAGATCGACAAGATCTACAACAGCACCTAGAAATAGTTCTACAAACAGAAACACATCAACAAATCCTAGCACAAGAACAAGAAGTAGTAGCAGTACCAATTATAATGCACCTACAAGGAATTCTCCAACAAGGAGTACACCTAGTAGAAATAGCTCTAGAAGCTCCTCGTCTAGAAACTCAACTTCATCAAGAAGAAGGAGATAAAACTAAAAAACACGACAAACAAACATTCGTATGAAAGGACTTATTACAATCATGATTTTATTCGCAGCAATAATGACGTCTTCTGCTCAATCTTTAGGGTATCAAGATTTAGGAGTTTTGTTTTCGCAAAATGACAATATTGGTAGTGCACGTTTTATTGCAATGAGTGGTGCTTTTGGAGCATTAGGAGGTGATATTTCTGCCATCAATGTAAACCCTGCTGGCATATCTGTATTTAACAACAGTTATTTTTCGGGTACATTTAATTCCAGAAATTCAGAAACCGCTGCTTCTTATGGAGACGCTGACTATAACGATAGAAAAACTTTAACTAGTAATAATAATTTTCTACAGCTATCGCACGCAGGTGCTGTTTTCGTTTTTGATAGTGCATATGAAACAACATGGAGTAAATTTGCCATTGCCTTTAACTATAGAATAACTAAAGATTTTTCAGGTAATTTTTTGGCGGAAGGTAATGAGGCAGTCACTAGATTTGACACAAATCCATTTGATTTAAACGAACCAAAAACGCTATACGATTATACAGCTGGTCAGTTTTTCGAAACAAATTTTGGAGGAGAAATAACAGAATTAAATATTGCTTTTTCGGCAGTGCACCAAAAAAAAATACACGTAGGTTTCGCACTTAACTTCTATGATTTAAATTTTTCTCAACAATCTTTTTTAACAGAGTTTAATAGTGATGAAAATGAAAATAAATTAGATGTAGAATTATATCAGGAAAATTTTACTACTGGAGCAGGCATCTCTGCAAATGGAGGTTTTATCTACAAAGCACACCCAAATTTTAGATTTGGTCTTGCTTATCAAACGCCAACTTGGTATACCGAAATTTCACAAGACACAAATTACAATCAAGATAGCTCTATAGACTTCGGAGAAACAACTTTTTTTCCTGAAGGAGAAGAGCCTTTATCAGAGTCTAATAATAGACAACTCATAGATTACAGCATAAGAACTCCTGGTAAATTAACTGCAAGTGCTGCGTTTATTTTTGGGAAAAAGGGTTTGTTGAGTTTTGACTACAGCAACAAAAATTATAAAAACATAAAATTATTTAATGGTAATTTTACGACTGAAAATCAATTTTTTAAAAATCAATTAAGAAATACACATGCGCTAAACATCGGCACAGAATGGCGTATTGATCAGTTTAGCATTCGTGGAGGTTATAAATTTGAACAAAGTCCTCATAAATCTCTTAGAAATTTAAATAATTTTAAGCAATCTGGAAGTGTTATTGCTTCAGATAATTTAAAAGGTTATTCTTTTGGGGGAGGTTATAATTTTGGAAAATTCAAGTTAGATTTCGCATATAGCAACAACAATCGAACTTCTTTATACAATACATATCAGCAGTTTCCTGAAGTAGATCCAATAGAGTTACAAATAGATAACCGAATTTTTACAACTACAGTAACCATAAATTTATAGCTTTGATAAAAAATCTAAAACGCGCCTTTGAACGATTTGGTATTTAATTTATCAATTCTTTTAAAGTCGCCTTTTTTATGACTTTAAAAAGAACCGTATCTCCCTTTTTTGCCTTAATTTTGCAATTCAATATATAGCAGCATGCAAGACTTAAAAATCACAGTTCAAGAAACTACAAATGATACCATTATAAAGTTTAATATCAATCAAGTTTTAATTAATGGTGGAAGCTATGAATATAGCAATATTGATGAGGCTAAAAATTCGCCTTTAGCCCAAGAGTTATTCTACTTACCTTTTGTGAAAAAAGTCTTTGTTACGGCAAATTTTATTGCTATCCAACGTTTCGATATTCTAGAATGGATAGATGTTCAGGAAGAAGTTGCCACTCAAATTGAAGCTTATTTAAATGGTGGGGGCATTGTTGTAAATGAAACACCAACTTCTAAAAAAGAAGCTATTGAAGTGTATGCAGAAGTAACACCAAACCCTTCGGTAATGAAATTTGGAAGCAATAAATCTTTAACGCAAACTGATGTTGAATATAAAAACATTGATGAAGCAAGCAAATCATCTCCTCTAGCACAAGCAATTTTCAATTTTCCTTTTGTAAAAGAAGTCTTTATTTCTGATAATTACATATCTGTCACCAAATATGACATGGTAGAATGGAATGATGTATTTACGGAAGTAAGAACTTTTATTCGTGAATATTTAGTTTCTGGAAAAACAATTATTAAAGAACTTCCAACAGAAGAAAAAACAGCTCTAGAAAATAAAGCCGAAACGCCAAAAGTTCAATTAGAAGGGATTTCAGCACAAATTGTAGACATCTTAGATGAATATATCAAACCTGCCGTTGCTAGTGATGGAGGAAACATTGCTTTTCGCTCTTATGATGAAGAACATAAAATAGTGAGTGTCGTTTTGCAAGGTGCATGTAGTGGTTGCCCTTCTTCTACAGCTACTTTAAAAAACGGAATAGAAAACTTACTCAAAGAAATGCTGCCTGATAAAATTAATGAAGTGGTTGCAATTAACGGTTAATTCTGCTATAAATAACAGGCATTAAGCTATCTGCTAAAAAGCTTCTAATTTATAGCCTAGCGCATAAAAAACATATGATAAAACCTTATAAGAATTCAACATTAGGAAAGAAAGAGCAAGTTGCTCAAATGTTCGATAACATTTCTCAAAATTACGATGGGTTAAATAGAGTTATTTCTTTAGGAATTGATGTCAAATGGCGAAAAAAAGTATTGAAAATTGTTCGCAAAGATAATCCCAAACAAATTTTAGACATTGCTACTGGAACAGGAGATTTAGCTTTAATGATGGCGGCATTAAAACCTGATAAAATTATCGGCTTGGATATTTCTGAAGGCATGCTAGCGGTTGGTAAGCAAAAAATAGCCAAAGCAAATTTATCAGAAAAAATAGAGATGATTGTTGGTGATTCTGAAGAAATGCCTTTTGAAGACGCTACTTTTGATGCTATTACAGTTTCTTTTGGAGTTCGAAACTTTGCTAACTTAGATAAAGGAATCACAGAGATTGCTAGAGTTTTAAAACCAACAGGAGTTTTAGTTATTTTAGAAACATCAAACCCAACAAAATTTCCTTTTAAACAAGGATATAAATTATATACTAATTTATTTTTACCTATTGTTGGCAAACTATTTTCTAAAGACAAAGTTGCCTATACCTACTTATCTGAATCTGCAAATTCTTTTCCCTATGGAAAAGCTTTCAACAATATTTTACAAAAAAATGGGTTTAGACATACAGAAGACAGACCAGTAACTTTCGGAGTTGCTACAATCTATACTGCACGTAAATAATGATAAATAAAAGATTTCTTGTAATAAACCTATTTCTGCTTACTTCTTTTGCTTTTTTTGCGCAAAGAGATAAAGTAGAGAATTTACCAAGTTTTGATAAAAGAAAATTACATTATGGTTTTTATTTAGGGATCAATAAAAATGACTACAAAATAAGTTTAAACGATATTGGTACAGTTCCAAATCCCAATATTATTATTCAACCAACGACTGGTTTTAATGTTGGTTTAATTGCAGATTTTCGTTTACATAAAAACATAAACGTACGATTTGAACCTGGCCTAATCACCAATGCTAAAGAAATTTATTTTAATTATTTAGCACCTGCTAAAGACAGTGTTAGAGAAGTGAGTTCTACTTATTTACACCTTCCTTTTATCTTGAAATTTAGCTCAGATCGGTATAAAAATATTCGCCCGTATGTATTGGCTGGAATTTCATATAACTACAATTTTTCGAGTAATGAAGACAGTCAAGACGATAACGCTGCAGGGCAATTTAGACTAAAAACTTCCAACTTTATGTATGAAGTTGGTGTGGGAATAGACCTTTATTTGTACTTCTTTAAATTTTCACCTTCTATTCGTGGAATCTTCGCAATAAATAATGAAATAAAATACGACAAAGATCCTAATAGCCGATGGACAGCTCCAATAAACTACTTGGGAACTCGGGGTGTATTTATAACTTTTGCTTTTGAGTAAGAATTTGAGTAAGAATTAGCAATAGCCTGCTAAATAAAAAAACACTTCAAAACAAACAACTAATTTCGCTTAAACTCACTCAATAAAATAGCTGTTGCTGTTGCTACATTTAAACTCTCTGTTTCTTGAGCTTCGCCAAATCTTGGAATAGAAATTTTATTCATAATTTCCTTTTTTATTTCTGCTGAAACGCCATTTGCTTCATTACCCATAATGAGAATCCCTTCTTTCGGCAAATTCGTTTTGTACACATTTTTACCATTCATATCTGCAATAAAAGTTGGTAAATTTGTTTCTTTTAAGTATACTAACAAGCTTTTATAATAAATAGAAACTCTCGTTAAAGACCCCATACTTGCTTGCACTACTTTTTGATTATAACAATCTACCGTTTGCTTTGAACAAACTAAAGTAACGATACCAAACCAATCGCACAAACGAATAATAGTACCCAAATTTCCAGGGTCATTTATTGCATCTAAAGCAATAATTAATCCATGATTATTTAGTGGCTTTTCAGCTGGGATTTTAAACAAGCCTAAAACTTTATTCGGTGTTTTTAAATTGCTAATTTTCTTTAAATCATTTTCTGAAATCCGAACGATCTTTTCATTAGAAATATCCGTAATAAAATCTTCTGTACAAAAAAGAGTTTCAATCTCAAATGAAGAATTTAAAATTTCTTGGACCACTTTTATACCTTCAGCTATAAATAATTTATGCTTTTGTCTATATTTTTTTTGAGATAAACTTGTTATTAATTTAAATTGATTTTTTGAGATACTCATTAATTGATTCTAAATAGAAATAAACCATGGAAAAATACTATTTTTGAATTTAATAGCGCTACAAAATTAATGAAAAAACTTTCTTTATCCTTTTTATTCTTATTCATTTTAATATCATGTAATTCTACAAAGCATGTTGCCGATGATAAACACATGCTGACACATAATTACCTCTTTGTTGATAGCATTAAAAACAAAAGCTTTGATTTAGAGAAATACATTCTGCAAAAACCAAATCCAAGGTTTTTAAATTTACCGCTAACTGTGTATCTGCACAATATAGGAAATCCAAAGAAACCAAAAACACCTTCTGAATGGGGTGAAAAAAATTATCGGTCTTATAATTTTATTAAAAATATTTTTTCAGAAAAGCAAAGTATTGGATATGCAAATGCTTTTATTGGTTTAAATAATTGGTTTTTAAACTATCAAAAACCTGTGATTCTTAGCGAAAGAAAAATCAAAAACACTCAAAATAATTTATTAACTTATTATAAAAATCAAGGTTTTTTTAAATCAAAAGTAACCTCAAAAATCAACAGCGATTCCATTACAAAAAAAGCGACTGTATCCTATCATATTACAAAAGGAAAACCAACTCTTTTAGACACGATAAACCTTCAAATAGACGCGCCTATTTTAAAGACTATTTATAAAAATTCCGACACTTTTTCATTACTAAAAACCGGAGACCAATACAATGATAAAACCTTTAGAAAAGAAGCGAGTAGAGTAATAAAACTCTTTAGAAACAATGGTGTTTTTCACTTTACAGAAACTGCCTTAGGTTTTTATGTAGACTCTACCCGAACAGATTATAAAACAAATGTAGATTTTTTAGTCTCTAGTAATTGGATGGAAGAAAAAAAAGGAGCTTATCTAGAAACCCCTTTTAAAGTCCACAAAGTTACTAAGGTAAATGTCATAACTGATTATTCCTTTACAAAGAAAGGAGCCCCTTTATTAGATACCATAAATTATAATGGCATTCATTTTTTAGCGCATGACAAAATAAAATACAACCCTAAATATTTATCTCAATCTATTTTTATAAAACCAAATGGAATCTATAAAGATACGTTAAGAAACTTAACTAGAAATCATTTAAAATCTCTTAAAAATTTTAAGTCAACCAATATAAAGTTTGATTTAATTCCGGGAACTGACAATGAACTAAAAATGGATGTTTTTTTAACTCCTATTGAAAAATACACCCTTGGTTTTGAAACAGAAGCAACGCATTCAAATATTAGGAATATTGGTATTTCTGGTAAACTTTCTATAACTGATAGGAATGTTTTTAAAGGCGCAGAATTATTGAAATTTTCTGTTTTGGGCTCTTGGTTTAATTCCAACAATGGTCCTGGTTGGGAAATTGGGGCTGATGCATCTTTAGAAATACCAAGATTTCTTGCTCCTTATGGGCTCAGCAAATTAGTCCCCAAAAAGATGTCTCCAAAAACATTGTTTTCAATTGGTACCAGTTTTCAAAAAAACATAGGTTTAGATAGACAAGCCTTTACTTTTTTATATGATTACAAATGGCAGTTTAATCAAAAAAAAACAATTCAATTAGAAATTTTCAACACGCAATACATTCAAAATTTAAACATCAATAGTTATTTTAAAATCTACAGTTCTGAATTTTCAAACCTTAACAATGTCGCCAAAATATATGATGCTATAAATGAGAATTCACCAGCACCAAAAAACCATCCACTTTCGCAGGATTTAAATGTTCAAGTTGGTAGGGCGATTAACTTTATAAATAAAGTTTCAAATGATCGAGATTTTCAAGCTACAAATTCCAGAGAATACAATATGGCACTGAATATCTTAAATAGATACAATATTGTAACCTCAGATTTTTTAATTCCAACGCTTGCACTTTCATATACTTACAATAGTCAAACAAATTTCAATGACAATAATTTTTCTTTTTTTAAGGCAAGAATTGCGAATTCTGGAAATATTTTAGGACTGTTTTCTAATTCTAAAAATACAAATGATAAAAAAACGTTTGCTAAAATACCTCTTGCTCAATATTTCAAAACAGACATTGAATATAAACAATTTTGGAATGTTAGCTCCAATTCTGTTTTTGGATTTAGAACATTTCTAGGCGCTATTGTTGCTTATGAAAACTCAGATATTCCGTTTACAAAAAGTTACTTTGCTGGAGGTTCTAACGATATTAGAGCCTGGCAAACCTATGAATTAGGTCCTGGAAGTAGAAATACTGGTCTAGAATTTAATATTGGAAGTCTTAAATTTCTGACGAGTGCAGAATATAGGTTTGGAGTTATTGGCAAACTAAAAGGTGCCGTATTTATAGATGCTGGAAACATTTGGGATATTACAGGTCCTGACTTTGTAGATAAAGAAGCTAGATTTAGTGATTTTTCTTCCTTAAAAAACATTGCGGTTGGCTCTGGTTTTGGAGCAAGGTTAGACTTTAGTTTTTTAATCTTACGTTTAGATGTTGGCTTTAAAACATACGAACCTTATTTAATAGGCGATAAATGGTTTAAAAACTACAGGTTCGAAAATGCTGTTTACAACATCGGAATCAACTACCCCTTCTAGAGCGATCAAAAACCTATAACGTTTTCGTTATTTTATGTATTCGCTACAACCTATTTTAGTACTTTTGGAGGAATTTAATGATTAAATAAAACAAACATGAGTCATAGTATAAAGCCAGGTGTTGCAACTGGAACAGAAGTTCAAGATATTTTTAATCTTGCAAAAGAAAAAGGATTTGCTATACCGGCAGTAAACGTTGTTGGATCTAACACAATTAATGGAGTTTTAGAAACTGCAAAAGATTTAAATGCTCCAGTAATTATTCAATTTTCTAATGGTGGTGCACAGTTCAATGCAGGTAAAGGATTGTCTAATGAAGGAGAAAAAGCTGCAATTGCAGGTGCTGTTGCCGGTGCAAAACACATTCATGAATTAGCTGTTGCGTATGGAGTTCCTGTTATTTTACATACAGACCATGCTGCAAAAAAATTATTACCTTGGATTGATGGTTTATTAGACGCTTCAGAAAAACATTTTGAAGAAACTGGTAAATCTCTTTATAGCTCTCATATGATTGATTTATCTGAAGAGCCTTTAGAAGAAAACATAGAAATCTGTAAAACATATTTAGCTCGTATGAGTAAAATAGGTATGACCTTAGAAATTGAATTGGGAATTACAGGTGGTGAAGAAGACGGTGTTGATAACTCTGATGTAGATGTATCTAAATTATACACACAACCAGAAGAAGTTGCTTATGCTTATGAAGAGTTATTAAAGGTTTCTCCTCAATTTACAATTGCTGCAGCTTTTGGAAATGTTCATGGTGTTTACAAACCAGGAAATGTAAAATTAACTCCAAAAATCTTAAAAAATTCTCAGGAATTTATCACAAAAAAATATGGTGTTGAAGAAAATCATATTGATTTTGTATTTCATGGAGGTTCTGGTTCTACAGTAGAAGAAATTAGAGAAGCAATTGGTTATGGGGTTATCAAAATGAATATTGATACTGATTTACAATTCGCTTTTACAGAAGGAATTAGAGATTACATGCAAGGAAACGCTGCTTATTTAGCAACTCAAATAGGTAATCCTGATGGAGCAGATCAACCAAACAAGAAACATTACGACCCAAGAAAATGGTTACGTGAAGGTGAACTTACTTTTAAAGCAAGGTTAAAACAAGCTTTTACAGACTTAAATAATGTAAATACATTATAAAATTTCTCTTTAAAAATAATTAAAAAGCACTGTGATTAAAATCAGAGTGCTTTTTTTTATGACTTTAGACATCAAAAAGGATACTTTACAGAAAAAACTTTTACATTTGTATTTCTATTTTTTTTAGAAACAATAAAAAACACAACAACTAGTATGGCTTGGTTTAAAAGAACGGATAAAGGAATACAGACTTCTACAGAAGATAAGAAAGACACTCCAAAAGGTTTATGGTACAAAACTCCTAGTGGAAAAATAATAGATACAGAAGAATTAAAAAGAAACTTATATGTCAGCCCAGAAGATGGATATCATGTAAGAATAGGTAGTAAACACTATTTTGAATTATTTTTTGATGACAATGAGTTTAAAGAATTAGATACAAATTTGACAGCAAAAGATCCTTTAAAATTTGAAGACACAAAAAAGTATCCAGACAGATTAAAAGCAGCACAAGAAAAAACAAAATTAAAAGATGCTGTTAGAACTGCAGTTGGTTTGTCTTTAGGAAAAAAAATAGTAATTGCAGCAATGGATTTTGCTTTTATTGGTGGATCAATGGGATCTGTTGTAGGAGAAAAAATAGCAAGAGCTATAGAGTATTCAATAAAAAACGAACTTCCTTTTTTGATGATTTCAAAATCTGGTGGAGCACGAATGATGGAAGCTTCACTTTCATTGATGCAGTTAGTAAAAACATCCGCTAAATTAGCCCAATTAGCAGAAGCTAAAATACCATATATTTCCTTATGTACTGATCCAACAACGGGAGGCACTACAGCATCGTATGCAATGTTAGGAGATATTAATATTGCGGAACCAAATGCATTAATTGCTTTTGCAGGACCAAGAGTTGTAAAAGATACAACAGGAAAAGATTTACCAGAAGGTTTTCAAAAATCTGAATTTGTATTAGAACATGGTTTCTTAGACGCTATCTACGAACGTAAAAACTTAAAAAAACAGGTTAATTTGTATATCGACTTAATACAAAACATACCTATTAGAGCTTAAATAGCAAACCAGCAAATTGCTGTCCATGATATTTTTTAGGTAAAACCTTTAAAAGAAGAACTTTCGTTCTGTTTTTATTTAAAAAAATTATATATTTGCGGCTTCAATGAAAACATCATTGATATACATAAAAATCATTTAAATAATATTGGAATGTATTTAACGAAAGAAGTAAAAGAAAGCATTTTCGAAAAACACGGTAAAGGAAAAAACGATACAGGTTCTTCAGAAGGTCAAATTGCATTATTTACACACAGAATTAACCACTTAACTGGGCATTTAAAGAAAAATCGTAAGGATTTTAACACAGAGCGTTCATTAGTAATGTTGGTTGGTAAGCGTAAAAATTTATTAGATTATCTTAAGAAAACAGAAATCAATAGATACCGTGCAATTATTAAAGAATTAGGAATTAGAAAGTAATTCTTACAAAAAGAGGTGCTATAAATGTGCCTCTTTTTTTTATACAATAAGGTCTTGTAGTATACTAAAACCTTTATAACACCTTCCTGTAAAAACGGGAATCTAACAAATTAACAGTCTGGTTTTAGTAAAAAATCAGCAATCATATAAAAAATCAAAAATAGTAACAGCATTTTTGAATTTCCATTGCAACAACAGGCAACAACACAACAACAAACAAATTAAAAATTTTAGCACTAAAAATTTATGATTCCAAAAGTATTTAGAGAGGTTATAGACCTTGGAGATGGAAGAACCATTTCATTAGAAACCGGTAAATTAGCGAAACAAGCACACGGTTCAGTTGTTGTTCAAATGGGAAAAGCAATGTTGTTATGTACAGTTGTATCTAACTATAAGCAAAGCCCTGTAGACTTTTTGCCCTTAACGGTAGATTACAGAGAGAAATTTGCTGCTGCAGGTAGATATCCTGGAGGATTCTTTAAAAGAGAAGCAAGACCAAGTGACGGAGAAGTATTAACAATGCGTCTAGTAGACCGTGTTTTACGCCCATTATTTCCAAAAGATTATCATTCAGAAGTACAAGTAATGATTCAATTAATGTCTCATGATGAGGATGTTATGCCAGATGCATTAGCAGGTTTAGCAGCATCAGCAGCGATTCAATTGAGTGATTTTCCTTTTGAGTGTCCAATTTCTGAAGCACGTGTTGCAAGAGTAAATGGAGCATTTGTAATCAACCCAAGTAGAGCTCAATTAGCAGAAGCTGACATCGATATGATGATTGGTGCTTCTGCCGATTCCGTAATGATGGTTGAAGGAGAAATGGATGAATGTAGTGAAGAAGAAATGGCAGATGCTATTAAATTTGCACATGAATCTATCAAATTACAAATTGCAGCTCAGGTTCGTTTAGCAGAAGCTTTCGGAAAGAAAGAAACTCGTGAATACGAAACTGCAGAAGTAAATGAAGAATTAGAAAAAAGAGTTCACGAATTAGCGTACGACAAATGTTATGCTATTGCTAAGAAGGGAACTTCTAAAGCGGAAAGAACCGCTGCATTTTCCGAAGTAAAAGAAGAAGTAAAAGCTTCATTTACAGAAGAAGAAACAGCCGAATTTGGTCACCTTGTTGGTGGTTATTACAGAAAAGCTGAAAAAGAGGCTGTTAGAGAATTAACTTTAGCAGAAGGTATTCGTTTGGACGGACGTAAAACAGATGAGATTAGACCAATATGGTCTGAAGTAGATTATTTACCTTCAGTACATGGTTCTTCAATCTTTACGCGTGGAGAAACACAAGCTTTAGCTACAGTAACATTAGGAACATCAAGAGATGCAATGAAAATAGACATGCCGTCTTACGAAGGTGAAGAAAATTTCTATTTACATTATAACTTCCCACCTTTTTGTACGGGTGAAGCAAGACCTTTAAGAGGAACCTCTCGTAGAGAAGTTGGTCATGGTAATTTAGCGCAACGTGGTTTAAAAGGAATGATTCCAGACAATTGTCCTTATACAGTAAGAGTTGTTTCTGAAGTTTTAGAATCCAACGGTTCTTCTTCTATGGCAACGGTTTGTGCTGGTACAATGGCTTTAATGGATGCAGGGGTTCAATTAACAAGACCTGTTTCTGGTATTGCTATGGGATTAATATCTGACGGAGATCGTTACGCAGTTTTATCTGATATCTTAGGGGATGAAGATCACTTAGGGGATATGGACTTCAAAGTAACAGGTACTTCTGAAGGAATTACTGCTTGTCAAATGGATATTAAAATTAAAGGATTACCCTACGAAATTTTAGTGAATGCACTAAAACAAGCTCGTGAAGGTCGTTTACATATTTTAGGAAAAATAACTGAAACAATTGCTACTGCAAACGAAGAAGTAAAAGGTCATGCTCCTAAAATGATTAATAGAAGAATACCAAATGAATTAATTGGTGCTTTTATTGGACCTGGAGGAAAACATATTCAAGAATTACAAAAAGAAACAGGAACAACAATTGTTATTACTGAAGATGCTGTAACTGAAGAAGGAATTATTGAGATATTAGGAACAGATCCTGAAGGAATTGAAAAAGTTATTGCTCGTATTGAGTCAATGCTTTTTAAGCCTGTCGTTGGAAATGCTTATGAAGTGAAGGTAATTAAAATGTTGGATTTTGGTGCTGTTGTAGAATATGTGGAAGCGCCAGGAAACGAAGTTTTATTACACGTAAGTGAATTGGCGTGGGAACGCACGGATAACGTTTCTGATGTTGTGAAAATGGGAGATATTTTGGATGTAAAATATTTTGGATTAGACCCAAGAACACGTAAAGAAAAGGTTTCTAGAAAAGCTTTGTTAGAAAAACCAGAAGGTTATGTTGCAAGACCACCAAGAGATGATAAACGTTCTGGTGGACGTGATAACAGAGGGAGAGACAATCGTAGTGACGATAGAAAACCTAGAGCACCAAGAAAAGAAGATTAAATTCTTTAATTGATATTTATAAAAATCGCCAATTAATTTTGGCGATTTTTTTTTACATAAAATCTAGTTATCATAAATACTTTTATTTTCTTTGTAACTCTTTATGAAAATTCAACGAATAACATATTTATCTCTCGGCACGAATCAAGGAGATAGAATTCAGAACTTACAAAATGCTATTCAATTAATTGATGATCATATTGGTGTGGTTAAAAAAATTTCGGCAATTTACAAAACACCTTCTTGGGGTTTCGAAGGTCATGATTTCTTTAATATATGTATTGAAGTTACGACCCATCTTCTACCAGAAACTTTATTGAGCTCATTGTTAGAAATCGAGAATAAACTAGGTAGAGTTCGTTCTTCTAATGAAGGATATGAAAATAGAAAAATTGACATCGACATATTACTAATTGCTGATGCTGTTATCTTTTCTAAAGAATTGATTGTTCCACATTCAAAAATGTTAGCTCGTAGATTTGTAATGGCTCCATTAGCAGAAATAGCGCCTACGGTGATTCATCCTATAGTGAAAAAACAAATTGCTGTTTGTTTACAAAATTGCGATGATGCTTCAGAAATATCAATTGTAAATAAAAAATTACAAAAACCGTTTCCAGTTTCTTAAAGAACAAACCAACATTGTATTATTAGCCCTGAATTATCTTAAGTCATTAATGAAAACTCAATTGATTACAAGCTAGCAATAAATAAGAATTCTTACTCTTTAAGCTCCAGTTTTTCAGCAAAATAAGCGCAAAAATCACGCATCGTGGCACTCATTTTTTGATCATCTGTAGCACGTTCAAAAGTATCTGCCATGGCTACTAAAGTTTGGTGATAAAATTGTTTCATTTCATCTACAGGCATATCTTTCGCCCATAAATCCATCCGCAAAGTATCTTTTTTTTTGTGATCCCAAACAGAAATCATAATTGCTTTGGAGGCCTCATTAATAATTCCACCGTCTTCTGCTGTCCAAGATATTTCTTCAGGCACTTTATTTTCGTCTAATCCTATTTCGAAATTTATTTGTGAAGTATGTTTTACTGACATTATTTTTTTGGCTTGTATTTTGATTTTTTTAATAAATATTCTGAATCAATTCGTAATAATTCTGGCAAAGATACATCATTATTTTGCATAAAAGATCTCACTATTTGCCAGCCTAACCACACTCCTACTCTTCCAGGAGATTGATTGTCGTCTTGTAAATAAAATTTAGAAAAAGGAGCATTGTTTAAAAATCTTTTGTTAAGATTTGTGTCTGTACTAAATAATATTTTTTTTTCAATAAAATACTTCCAAACACCTTCTTCATTTGTCTTGACCCAATCCATTTTTTCTTTTGAATATCCTATTTTTAATTCATCAGAAATACGGGGCAAATACCTATCCAACAAATACATTTTCTTGCCTTCATAAATCATTTTCCCAATAAAACTTCTGTTTGAAAAAGAGGGCACCTGTTTTTCAATAATAGCGTTTGCAACATCTACAACAATACGCTCTTTGGTATTATTCTCTTTTATATACGTTGGATAATCTGCATAAAACGGGTGTTCTTTTCCTAAATAAACATCCAAAGAAATAAACAATAAACTGTCTGCATAGATCACCCTACTATTATAATCTATATCGGATAGCATGGTAATAATATTGGGCGATTTAAATTTAGGATTGTAATATTTTAGATATTTAAAAAGGCGAGTTAATTGTGCTTCTGATGTTGAAAAGTTTTTATAAATCTGCTGTGTTTCTTTATATAAATCTTGTGCATCTTTATCATTCATTTGAGCGATTGCTATACTATCTGAAAATGATTTTGGAAACAAAAAAGGATACTTCTTTTTTAGACTGGGTAGTTGTTCTTTTGTGCTGTTATAAAAATCCACGTCATACCTTTCAAGAGAAAAGTTTACGCTGACCTTAGAAACATCAATAAATTCCCTAGGCGCTTCTTTACAAGAAAAAAGGGTAAATAAAATAAAAAAAAGGACTATAAAAAATCTCATAAACTTCGTATCTTGCTAATATAATATAAAACGATAAAAATACTAAAATAGTTTATCAATGAAGACAGAAAAGGTAGCAGAACATATTATAAAATGGTTGAAAGAATATGCAGAAAACACAAAAATAAAAGGCTTTGTTGTTGGAGTTTCTGGCGGAATAGATTCAGCATTAACCTCAACCCTATGTGCAAAAACAGGTTTTCCAACATTATGTGTAGGATTGCCAATTCACCAAGCAGCGAGTCATGTTTCAAGAGCGGAAGAACACATACGTCAATTAAAAAATAATTTTAAAAATGTTTCTGACGTCAATATAGACTTAACGAGTACTTTTGAAAATTTCAAAAAAGCAGTACCAACTGAAGTATCTTCTGCAAAAGTAGATTTATCTTTAGCCAATACGAGAGCAAGATTGAGAATGACAACCTTGTATTATTTGGCAGGTTTGCATAGTTATTTAGTGATAGGAACAGGAAACAAAGTCGAAGATTTTGGGGTTGGTTTTTATACAAAATATGGTGATGGAGGAGTCGATTTAAGTCCTATCGCAGATTTAATGAAATCTGAAGTTTATGAATTAGCCGCATTTTTAGGAGTGCCAAATTCTATTCAAAAAGCACAACCAACAGATGGGTTGTTTGGTGACAGCAGAACAGATGAAGCGCAAATAGGGGCTTCTTATGACGAACTAGAATGGGCTATGCGTATGCAAAATAAAGGGCAATCTGAAAATGATTTTTCTGGAAGAGAACACGAAGTTTTTAAAATTTACACGAGATTAAATAACATAAATCAACATAAAATGATACCAATTCCTGTTTGTAAAATACCTACAAAACTAAAATAATTTTATGCTGCTTTGGTTTTGTTCTTTCAGCAAACTTATAGCAACTACCTTCTTTTGAACTCTTGATTTAAGCTCTTTTATTGAATCTTTTGAAATCACAAACAGAAGTATTAAACCCACTTTTCAACCGATTGACAAACCTAAGTTCGAATAAGATAAACGATTTACTAATAACCAGAAAGATCTTTTAAACAACTCTTTTCAATTTCTGTGCAAGTCGAATTCTTAATGAATTATAGCTCATTATTTCTTCTTTTTCTTCATGGGAATATTCTTTTCCTTTTACTAAGAATTCATTCACCAATTTATCTATTAAAATTCTACGAATATTAAAAACCACATCAGAAACTGCTTTTGGCAACACCTCTATTGCCGTCTTCACCTCAATACTTTTACCCTCCCAATTGCTTAGTTTATGTTTTTCTTCATCCATTAGAATAGAAGTAACAATATTGATTATTTCTGCATTTTTATGATTTACAAATTTATCTACCACCAATTTTTCAGATTGATTTAATTGATGAATCATTTCTGAATAAATTTCTTGAAAAAGAGGATTGGTAAACTCCGTTTCATCTTCTTGTAAATGCAAATAAATTTCTGCGGATACTAAATTTTGATATTTTCTTTTCGAAAGCGTTTCTTTTCCGTCTTCATCTACATTTGTGATTTCTTCTATAAATTCTACTTCCTCGTTACCAAACAATAGTAAAATTCGAATGATTTCTTTTTCAAGAATTGAAAGTTGATCAATTTTTTGAGTAGAAACCTCCCCTCCTTTAACCAAGCCCATTTGAGCTTGTTCTTGTTCCATAAAATACTCTGGAGGTGGTTGATTTGGATCTTGTTGCCGTTTTAAAATTTTATTTTTTTCTTGTACACCTTTCTTTACTATCTGCGCCAATTCACTAAACAAAACACGTTCAGAAATATCCATGATTCTTGAACATTCTTGAACGTATACTTCCCGCTGAATACCATCAGGAATTTTAGAAATACTCGTTACAATATCTCTAATTACTGCCGCTTTTTTTATTGGATCGTTATTCGAATCTTTTAATAAAAGGGACACTTTAAAATTGATAAAATCTTGTGCAGCGTTTTCTAAATAGGTTTTTAATTCCGCATCAGAATTTGATTTTGCAAAACTATCTGGGTCCTCTCCCTCAGGAAACTGAACTACTTTTACGTTCATTCCTTGTTCTAAGATTAAATCTATTCCACGAACGGAAGCTCTTATCCCTGCAGCATCTCCATCAAATAAGACTGTAATGTTTTTAGTCAATCTGTTGACCAATCTTATTTGATCGGATGTTAACGCGGTTCCTGATGAAGCAACAACATTTTCTATCCCCGATTGATTAAAAGAAATTACATCTGTATACCCTTCAACCAAAAAACAATTGTCTTGTTTGGCAATTTCTTTCTTAGCTTGATAAATTCCGTAGAGAATTTTACTCTTGTGATATATATCACTCTCAGGAGAGTTTAGATATTTAGCTGCTTTTTTGTCCGCAGTTAAAATACGTCCACCAAAACCTAAAATCCGCCCAGACATTGAATGTATTGGAAATAATACACGTCCTTTAAAACGATCAAATTGTTTGTTTTCTTTTACAATAGTTAATCCAGTTGAAGCAAGGTATTTTAAATCATATCCCTTGGCTAAAGCGGCTTTTGTGAAATTATCCCACTCATCAATACAATACCCTAATTCGAACTTTTTAATAGTTTCGTCTGTAAAACCACGTTCTTTGAAATAAGACAATCCTATTGCTTTTCCTTTATTGGTATTGAGCATTAAATCATGAAAATAGTCTTTGGCAAAATTAGAAACCAAAAACATACTTTCTCTTTCATTCATCTGCGCCTTCTCTTCCGAACTTTGCTCAGTTTCTTCTATTTCAATATTGTATTTTTTTGCCAACCATCTCAGTGCTTCTGGATAGGAATAATGTTCATGCTCCATTAAAAATGAAACGGAATTCCCTCCTTTCCCTGTAGAAAAATCTTTCCAAATTTGTTTTACAGGAGATACCATAAAAGAAGGTGATTTTTCGTCTGTAAACGGACTCAATCCTTTAAAGTTACTTCCCGCTTTTTTTAACTGAACAAACTCACCTATGACCTCTTCTACTCTTGCAGATTCGAAAACTCGGTCTATGGTACTTCTAGAAATCATTTTTTGTTATTTAAGAAGCTGTCTTCAATTTTTTTAATGTTGAATATGTCAATTTTGACTCTGCATACTCTTTGGTTACATTCAATTCTTTTTGATCAGAACTTGGTAAATCAAACATTGCATCTGTAAAAATTGCTTCACATAAAGAGCGCAATCCTCTTGCACCTAATTTATATTCAACAGCCTTTCCTACAATATAGATTAATGCTTCTTCTTCTATTGTAAATATGACATCATCCATTAAAAACAATTTTGCATATTGCTTAATAATTGAGTTTTTAGGCTCCGTTAAAATAGCTCGCAATGTTTTTGCATCTAAAGGATTCATATAACTCAATACTGGCAGGCGTCCAATAATCTCAGGAATCAACCCAAAAGATTTTAAATCTAAAGGAGTTATGTATTTTAATAAGTTCTCTTCATCTACTTTATCATCATCTAAAGAGGCACCAAAACCAACAGCTTGCATGTTCAATCGTTTGCTAATAAATCTTTCGATTCCAGAAAACGCACCACCCGCAATAAATAAAATCTCTTTGGTATTTACTTCTGTAAATTTCTGCTCAGGATGTTTTCTTCCACCTTTTGGTGCAACATTAACAACAGTTCCCTCTAATAATTTTAACAATGCTTGCTGAACTCCTTCACCAGAAACATCTCTTGTAATAGAAGGATTGTCTCCTTTTCTGGCAATTTTATCAATTTCATCTATAAAAATAATGCCTCTTTGTGCCTGTTCTACATCATAGTCTGCGACTTGTAATAATTTACTTAAAATGCTTTCTACATCTTCACCAACGTACCCTGCCTGTGTTAAAACAGTGGCATCTACGATCGCAAAAGGCACATTGAGCATTCTTGCAATAGTTTTTGCAACTAAGGTTTTCCCAGTTCCGGTTTCTCCTACTAAAACTATATTAGACTTTTCAATTTCTACTTCATCTTCGTCCTCTTCTTGCAATAAACGCTTGTAATGATTATAAACAGCAACTGCCATTGTTCTTTTTGTTTCATCCTGACCAATAATATATTGATCTAAGAAGGCCTTAATTTCGATTGGCTTTTTTAGCGTTAAATCTTTAGACAATCCATTAGACTTTGAATCAGAAACTTCTTCTTCAACAATGCCATGAGCTTGCTCTATACATTTATCACAAATATGCGCATCTAAGCCAGCAATAAGTAAATCTGTTTCTACTTTTTTGCGTCCGCAAAACGAACATTCTAAATTTTCTTCTTTTGACATCTTATTTTCTTTTGTTGCTTAGTTTCTAGTTATTGAGATCAAAATCTGCTAATACCTATAGACCAAGGACGAAATACTTTACTATTTTCTTGCTAAAACTTCATCAATCATACCGTACGTTTTTGCTTCTTCAGCTTTCATCCAGTAATCTCTATCAGAATCGTTGTGAACTTTCTCTATTGTTTGTCCAGAATGACTTGCAATAATCGCATACAATTCATCTTTCAATTTCAAGATTTCTCTTGTCGTAATTTCAATATCTGAAGCCTGCCCTTGTGCACCTCCTAAAGGTTGGTGAATCATTACTCTGGAGTGAGGCAAAGCAGAACGTTTTCCTGCTGCTCCAGCACACATTAAAACGGCTCCCATTGAAGCTGCCATTCCTGTACAAATTGTAGCAACATCAGGTTTGATAAATTGCATGGTATCATAAATCCCTAAACCTGCATAAACGCCTCCTCCTGGAGAATTGATGTAAATTGAAATATCTTTATTTGCATCCACACTTTCTAAAAACAGTAGCTGCGCTTGAATAACATTCGCTACTTGATCGTTAATTCCTGTTCCTAAAAAGATGATTCTATCCATCATTAAACGAGAGAAAACATCCATCTGAGTGATGTTCATCTGACGTTCTTCCATAATATATGGCGTTAAACTACTTGTTATTTTACCAAAATAAGTACTGTTTATTCCTTGATGTTGTGTTGCGTATTTTTCGAACTCTTTTCCGTAATCCATTTTCGTGAGGCTGTTTTATGTTTAATAGTGTAAATATAAGAACTATTTCTTACTATTTTGTTTCAGTTAGTCGCTAAAAAAAACCTGAATGTAAAAATTCAGGTTTTTTGTTTTTTAGGTTTCTTAAATTAGTTGGAAAAAATTAACAACTGAGTAAAAACCCAAACAATCTGCGATTGTTATTTATATACTTCTTTAATGAAATCTTCGTAAGAAAGTTCTTTCGATTTAAAACTCATGTTCTCTTTGTAAAACGTCAATAACTTTTGACTAATTAATTGAGATTGTAATTTTTGAGCTTCTTCTTGATTTTGTAAAATTCTTCCTGCGATTTCATCCAATTCTTTTTCTTCTGGATTCATATTCCCAAATTGTGCCATTTGGGTACGGATAAATCCTTTTGCATAGGCTACTAATTCTGCATAGTCTAACTTGATGTCATTATCTTTCATAATCTTTCCTTCGATTAATTGATAACGCAATCCTTTTTCAGATTTCTCAAATTCAGCAGTAGCTTGTTCTGCCGTTAATTCTTTTTCTCCTGCAGTTGCTAACCATTTCTTTAAGAAATCAGCAGGCAAACCAAACTTTGTGTTTTCAACTAAATACTCAGTTATCGCATTCAATAATTGCTGATCCCCTTGTTGTGCAAATTGCTTTTCTGCGTCTTCTTTAATTTTATCTCTCAATTCAGTCACAGAATTCACACTTCCATCTACAAATAATTTATCAAATAATTCTTTGTCTAATTCTGCTGGCTCCGTATTTGTAATCTCTTCTACAGTAAAAGAAACCTTAACATCTAAATCGTGAATTACATCATGAGAAACACCCAAAAGGTGTTCTAGTTTATGTGCATCCTCAAACAATTTTTTTGTATCTAATTCTATAACATCTCCAACTTTAACACCAACTACTTTATTTTGATTTTTCTTTCCTTTAAGATCGCTTACTAAAAAAGTTGCTTTTTTGTTGATTTCACTTGCTTCATTTAAAAAAGTACCCGTCACGTTAGCGTCGATATTCGCTTCCGAAATCGCACTCATTTTTCCGTAACGTGTTTGTATATTTTTAACTTCTTCGTTGATTAGTTCTTTGGTTGCAACAATGTTGTATTGCGTAACTTTCTTTTTAGCTGTTAAATTTACATCGAATTCTGGCACTAAACCTAACTCAAATTCAAAAGTAAAAACAGCAGCATCCCAATCAAAATCTTCTTTAATTCTTGGAATTGGATTTCCTAAAATGTCCAATTTCTCTTCTGTTAAATAGGTGTTTAAAGAGGTTTGTAAAAGTTTGTTTACCTCGTCAATCATGATAGACTTACCATACTGTTTTTTAATCATCCCCATAGGTACATGTCCTTTTCTAAAACCAGGAACATCTGCCTTTTTACGATAATCTGTTAACAATTCTGCTACTTTTGATTGATAATCATCTGCAACAATATCCACTTTTACAACTGCGTTTAACGCATCAATATTTTCTTTTGTAATATTCATTTCTTGTTCTCTTATTCTTTAAAAATCGACTGCAAAATTAATCATTTTTATTGATTTTACAAATGTTTAAACACTTCTATTTCAGTAGAAAATATTCTTTGAGAACTTTAAAATTAACGCGTCTTTTATTTTGACATCTCTGTAAAGTATTGATAAAAATAGGGTAAGGTTTCAATTCCTTTTAAATAATTCCACACTCCAAAATGTTCGTTTGGCGAATGAATTGCATCAGAATCTAACCCAAAGCCCATTAAAATAGTTTTACTTTTTAAATGTTCCTCAAACAAAGCAACAATTGGGATACTACCTCCGCTTCTTTGAGGTATCGGTGTTTTACCAAAACTAGTTTTATAAGCCTTACTTGCTGCCTTATAGGCAATCGTATCTATCGGCGTCACGTAGCCTTGACCTCCATGATGAGGTGTAACTTCAACCGTCACCGCTTTTGGAGCGATACTTTCAAAATGGTTTTTAAATAACTGCGTAATGGTTTTCCAATCTTGATTTGGCACTAAACGCATCGATATTTTTGCAAAGGCTTTGCTTGCAATTACGGTTTTTGCACCTTCACCTGTATATCCTCCCCAAATTCCATTTACATCTAAAGTGGGTCTTATTGAATTGCGTTCGTTAGTGGTAAATCCTTTTTCGCCGTAGATATCCTTAATATTTAAGGCCTCTTTATAATGATCTAAAGAAAAGGGTATTTTTGCCATTTCGGCTTTTTCTTCTTTGGATACATTTTCTACACGATCATAAAAACCAGGAATGGTAATCTGATTGTTTTCATCATGCAAGGAAGCAATCATTTTTGTTAAAATGTTGATGGGGTTTGCCACCGCACCTCCGTATAAACCCGAATGTAAATCTCTATTTGGTCCAGTAACTGCTACTTCTACATAACTTAAACCACGTAAACCGGTTGTAATCGATGGAGTATCATTGGCAACCATGCCGGTATCCGAAATTAAAATAACATCGTTGGCTAATTTTTCTTTATTTCTAGGAATAAACCAGACCAAACTTTCTGAACCAACTTCCTCTTCGCCTTCTATCATGAATTTCACGTTGCAAGGCAAATTACCAGTTTTTGTCATGTATTCTAATGCTTTTACATGCATATACATTTGTCCTTTGTCATCACAAGCACCACGTGCAAAAATAGCACCTTCTGGATGCAATGCTGTTTTCTTAATCACAGGTTCAAAGGGAGGCGAGTTCCATAAATCTATTGGATCGGCGGGTTGCACGTCATAATGACCATACACTAGAATTGTTGGGAGCTTTTTATCAATTATTTTTTCTCCATAAATAATTGGATATCCCGGAGTTTCACACAACTCTACATGATCACAACCTGCTTTTTTGAGACTTTCTAAAACAAAATCCGCCGTTAATAACACCTCTTTTTTGTAGGCAGTATCTGCACTTACAGAAGGTATTTTCAACAACGCTATTAATTCATTTAAGAAGCGTTTTTGATGCGTTTTAATATAAGATTGTAGGGTGTTCATTTAGATTTCTTTTTTTTCTATACCAAAAGTAGAAAAATAATAATGAACTACTTTGCAGTTTATAAGTATTGTTTATATTTGCATCCCAATTAAAATTGGAATTTACAAGTTTACTTGTAAATTAGGCAGGTATACTGCCAAACAAGCAGGCGTGGTGGAATTGGTAGACACGCTAGACTTAGGATCTAGTGCCGCAAGGTGTGAGAGTTCGAGTCTCTCCGCCTGTACAGATTAAGCCTTTCAAATAGTAGTATTTGAAAGGCTTTTTATTTATGTAAAAAAATAATGCAGTAAGTACTTTTGAAAAATTACAGCTTCCAATATTTTTATTGTTTTGATACAAGCAATCCAGAAAAAGGTCAAAACATATAAATAAACGAGACAAAAACGTTTAAAAAAAAAGACTATCATTGTAATCCCTCCAATCAAACAAAGATGTTTAAAAAAAATAGTTTACAATTTTCGCTGCTCCTAGTTTTAGTGCTTTTTAATTCTTGTGAGAAAGATCCCAGCAATCCCCTATTGGAACCTGAGTTTACAAGTCCAGACACATTTAACTCAGAGGTAGTTGTTGGCTGGTTCAATCTGATTAAAGTATTAACCACTGAAACACCTGGCTTTACTCCACCTGTAGCGGCAAGAGCCTTCGGATATACTGGGGTTGCTTTATACGAAGCGATCCAAGTTGGTATGGAAAATAAGACCTCTTTATCCGGAAAATTAAATGATTTCATTTTAGAAACCACCTATATTGAAGGGGCACAATATCACTGGCCAACAGTTGCCAATAGCACTTTGGCGAGCATGACAAAATCTTTCTATTCCAACGCTTCTGTTGCTAACTATTCAAGTATTCTTGCATTAGAAAAACAATTTAATGATCAATTTTCAAATACGATCGCCAACGAAGTCATAGACAGGTCTATTGTATTTGCTAATAATATAGCTGATAAAATTTTATTATGGTCTTCAACTGACGGTGGTTTTGGAGCCCAATTCAATAATTTTCCAAGTGAATATGAATTTTTACCAGGTGTAGAATTCTGGAAACCAACAGCTCCAGGTCAAAAAGCTTTACAACCCTATTGGGGAAGTAATCGCCCTTTTTTATCTCTTAACCTCGAAAACACTACTCCAGCAGATCCTCCCACTTACAGCACAGACACTGAATCTCTTTACTATAAAAGAGCAATGGAAGTGTATGAGGTGGTGAATAACGTAACGGAAGCGCAAACTATTATTGCTGAGTTTTGGTCAGACGACCCACAAACATCAGCGACACCTCCTGGACATTCTATTTCAATATTAAATCAACTAATTAATGATACTAATTTTGATTTATTTGCTTCATCAGAGGCATTTGCAAAATTAGCTATTGGTATTAATGATGCATTTATATCGTGTTGGAAAGTAAAATACGATACAAATTACCCCCGACCTGTTACGGTAATCAACAATCAAATTGACCCAAATTGGGTTACCATTTTAGACACGCCTCCCTTTCCAGAATATACCTCAGGCCATTCTGTACAATCTGGCGCACTTGCAGAAATTTTAATTTCATTGTTTGGTGAAAATTATGCTTTTACAGATCGTACCCACGAAAACCGCACCGACATTGATGGAACACCAAGAAACTATACTTCTTTTATTCATATGGCAGAAGAAGCTGCTGCTTCAAGGTTATATGGCGGGATTCATTTTAAAGAAGGTATTGAACTCGGCTTAACCCAAGGCTATCAAATAGGTAAAAACGTAATTCGTGTTTTTAATTAATCTTTTTTATTAGCGTTGGTAAAGTATCAGAACTATTCTCAATTACTAAAATAAGGCATTTCAAAAATTTTTCTTTGAAAGCTACTCTTCATGAGTAAATCTAAAAAGATCTTTCAAGTGATTTATACATCAGCACACACTCCTTTATTTCTTGGTAGCTCTTAGCATCTCTCTTTTTCCTGGAGGTCCCGGCAAACGCTCTACAACAAACCCTACTTCTTGCATCGCACGTCGAACACTCCCTTTTGCAGAATAAGTCACTAAAACACCTTCTTTTTTAAGTGCCATATACATCTTTTGAAAGATGGCTACCGTCCATAATTTCGGTTGATTTTGTGCACCAAATGCATCAAAATAGATAAGATCAAAATGGTTCTCATCTGAAATGTCTTCAAAAAATTGTTTTCTTTTTGTGAACTTAAAACGGTCAGAAATACAATGTGAATCTTCCCAAGAAAGCGAATGCATTTTATCAAAATCAGCTTGCTGTTTTACTGCTTTTAGTTCAGAAACATAATTCAATTTCTCTACCTCTTCCGTAACAATAGGGTATGCTTCTACACCAACATAATTGACGTTAACTGCTGTTTCTAAAGTCTCCAAAAAAGTAATAAATGCATTTAATCCTGTGCCAAAACCAATTTCTAAGATAGAAACCGTTTTCTTTTTCTGTTCTAAAACTTTATCAAATCCTGTTCTTATAAAAACATGATATGCCTCTTGGATTGCTCCATGTTTAGAATGATATTGCTCGTTCCATTCTGGCAAATGAATGGTGGTAGAACCATCTGAAGTAATTAAAATTTCTCTTTTCATAAATTGTAGGGTGACTGAGTTTCACTCTTTATTTTTAAAAAACACTTTTCAAAATGATGAAAATTACTGTTTTTCAATTCTTTAAGGATAGTACAAATAAAGAGACAAAAGAAACAAAAATCTATCAAATATTTTATAATTTCTATATTTACTGCGTATTCAACAAAAGTACTTATTTTAGTGTGTAAAAGCAATGATTTGTTCTATTGTCAGATAAATATTTTGTGTACATTTGTTTTTTAATCCAATTAAAAGAATGAAGTCTAATATAGAAATTCAACGTATAGAAAAATCCAAAATCGATGCTGTCGATTTTGACAATCTACCATTTGGTAGTGTATATTCTGACCATATGTTAGAATGTGATTTTATAAATGGCGAATGGCAAACCCCTGTTATTAAGCCATATGCACCAATATCTTTAGATCCAGCTGCAAAGATTTTCCATTATGGTCAATCTATTTTTGAAGGAATGAAAGCCTACAAAGATACCGCAGGAAACACCCTTTTATTTCGACCAATAGACAACTGCAAACGTTTAAATAAATCTGCTGAGCGATTGGTAATTCCTCAGATTCCTGAAGCTGTTTTTATGGAGGGATTAAAAAGATTATTAGAAGTTGACTCCAAATGGATTCCTACAAATGAAGGTAGTTCATTATACATAAGACCTTTTATTTTTGCTACAGGAATCGGGCTTCACGCCTCTCCAGCAGACGACTATAAATTTGTAATTTGTACAGCTCCTTCTGGTGCTTATTTTGCTGGAAAAGTAAAAGTTTTAATTGAAGAAAAATATGCACGAGCTGCAAACGGTGGTGTTGGCTTTGCAAAAGCAGGTGGTAACTATGCTGCGCAATTTTATCCAACTCAACTGGCAATAGAAAAAGGCTATAATCAAATCATTTGGACGGATGATAATTCGCACGAATACATTGAAGAAGCAGGTGCTATGAATATTTTTATCAGAATTAATGACACCTTAATTACGAGCCCTACAAGTGATCGTATTTTAGATGGAATTACACGTAAAAGTATAATTCAGATTGCAAAAGACATGCATATTGATATTGAAGTTCGAAAAATTTCAGTGTCTGAAGTAATTGCTGCCGCACAAAGTGGTAGCTTAAAAGAAATGTTTGGTACAGGAACTGCAGCTGTAATTTCTCCAATTGCTGCTTTTGGTTATAAAAATACAGATTATGATTTGCCAACCATAGCAACTTCTTTTGCGACTACTTTAAAGAAAGCAATCACAGACATTCAAACCAACAAAGCTGAAGATCCCTATGGATGGAGAGTGCTAATTTAAGGTGAAAAACAAAACACTCATCAGTAAAGAATTAGACGCTTTTTACAACAAAGCTTCCGAAGAAACCCGACTTGAAAAAGGAATGGGGATTTTTGAGTTTGAACGGATTAAAGACTTGATCGAACTCCATCTTTCAAAACAAAATTCGACAATTATTGATGTTGGTGGAGGAACAGGAAAATATGCCGAATGGTTAGCAAAAAAAAACCATACAGTACATTTAATAGAACCTGTTTTAAAACACATACAACTTGCTAAAAAAAGAGCAAACAAATTAAAAAATCCTTTCTCAGTAACTGTAGGCGAAGCAAAAAACCTTCCTTTTAAAGACCAAACTGCAGATTTAGTTATTTTACATGGACCTTTGTATCATTTACAAAAAAAAGAAGATCGAGTTGCTGCCATTACAGAAGCAAAAAGAGTCTTAAAGAAGGGTGGAATTATTTTAGGTTTCGCAATTAACGCAACAGCTTCCACGGTAGTTGGCTTGATGAATGGAATGCTTCACGCAAACTCCTTTTTTGAGATGTGCAAAGAAGAACTTACTACCGGAATTCACAATGTTCCCAAAGATTTCCCTTTTTTATTGGCCGATGCGTTTTATCATAAACCAGCAGAATTAAAAGAAGAATTTTTAGCGCAAAACCTCAAACTCATCAACCTTTTTGCAGTTGAAGGCATGATCTGGTTAGACCAAGAATATTTTGCAAACATGTTAGATAAGAAGAAATCTAAAACACTAAAAGCGTTGCAAAACCTTACTCAAAATGATGAGTATCTATTGCCTTTTAGCCCACATATGATGATTGCGGTGCGCAAATAAATGCGTTTATTTTCTAAAGAAATGAATAAAGAGAAACCAAGTGGAAAATAAAAAGAACCATTGGTGTACCTGTCCGAAATGTAAAGGTACCGGAAGCAAAAGGAAGCGTCTTGGTAAGAAAGCACAACTCCAATATCAAACAACACGAGACCTTTTTAAAAAAAACACCAGCGATGGAACAGCTCCAGAACTTCCTAAGGGGCAACTACATGCTTGTTCTAACTGCAAAGGGTCTGGATTGGTTATGGATACTCACCCTCCTTTAGCAGCGACAAAAGACTACCCACATGTGGCTATCATTGGTGCCGGAATAGGAGGAGTTGCTTTGGCTGTAGCCTGTTTACATCGTGGAATTCCCTTTACACTTTATGAAAGAGATGATCGTTTCAATACGCGGTCTCAAGGTTATGGTCTCACCTTACAACAAGGTAGTAAAGCGTTGGCAGGTTTGGGTATTCTCGCTCTGGAAGCAGGAATCACCTCAACCAGACATGTGGTACATACTTCAGAAGGAAAAATCATTGGCGAATGGGGACTCAGAAAATGGGGACGATCCGACACAAAAGCGACTCCAAAACGTAAGAATATACATATCGCAAGGCAATCTTTGCGTCTCGCTTTGCTTGAACAACTCGGAGATCTTAATGCCGTGCAGTGGGGACATCAATTACTGAATTTTAATGAAGTAAAAAACAAAGGTGCGACGCTAGAATTTCAAGTAAATAATGAAGTCAAAAGTGCCAAGGCAGATCTTGTAGTTGGAGCGGATGGTATTCGTAGCACTGTCCGAAGATTATTCATTGGCGAAGAAACCACCCCTTTGCACTATCTAGGCTGTATGGTTATTTTAGGAATTTGTCCTTTAAAAAACTTGGAAGACATTGAGAGTCCATTACTAGATTCAGCAACCGTATTTCAAACCGCCAATGGTACTGAACGAATCTACATGATGCCTTATGCAGCGGATGCAATCATGTGGCAACTTAGTTTTCCTATCGCAGAAAAAGAAGCGAAGGCGCTAAGTGCTCAGGGAGTCAAAGCCCTAAAAGAAGAAGCCTGTCGTAGAACGCAGTGGCACGATCCGATCCCTCAAATTTTAGCAGCCACCCCAACAGCAAAAATTTCTGGTTATCCTGTGTATGACCGGACACTGCTTACCTCCGAGCTATTAAAAAAAGGAACCAATATTACACTAATTGGTGACGCGGCACATCCAATGAGTCCCTTTAAAGGGCAGGGCGCAAATCAAGCTCTGCTGGATGCCTTAGCACTCGCAAGAGCCATTACAAAAGGAGGCAAGCCAGTATCTTTATGGAGGGAAACGGGTCTCAAAAAAAGTGTGTTGACTGACTTTGAAGCTGAAATGCTCGCTCGTAGTGCCCAAAAAGTGATGAGTTCTGCAGAGGCGGCAACTTTGTTGCATTCTAAAATTGTTTTGCGAGAAGGTGATGGCCCAAGAGGGAAACATAGAAAGTAATTCAAGGTTTTTTAAAACCTTTTAAATTAAAAATAACAAGCTCCATTTTATTGAAGTATTAAAAAACTTCCGAGTACTGCACTAGGGAGTTTTTTTTATGCCTTAATGCCATTATTTTAAGAAAAAGCACTGTAATTTCTTATCCTTTTTTTCCATTCACCGACAGATAACTACCATTCACCGACAGAAAACGGGCTTTCAACGAAAAATTTCCTTTTGCTACAAAAGAAGTAAGACCTTTACTTTGAATTTTCTTGAAAATGTTTTGAAAAAAAAGAAAATGAAGCCTGTTGCTATAAACGATATATCAACAATAAGGTTTATACAGGTGTTGGCGGTAATTGAATAACAAAAAAAGAATCATTATGACTTTCACATACGGTCCTGCAATACTAACTTGCATAGCAGGTCTTTTAACAATAGCTGGGGTTTTTTGGACAACCTTTCAGTCAATACAAAAAGATACTCAATCTCAAACAGAATTGAGAAAAATGGAAAATAAACTATCTGACAAGACTGATATAATTACTGAATTAAATAAAACAATTCTTGGATACACAACGGGTGGAGATAGCTATCCAAAATTAGGTTTAATACAAAATACTTCAAGCCCAGATAGTGATTTAGCCATTGGTTTTTATTTCAGTTTACGTATCGAAGGAGAATTTGTATTAAAAAAGTTTAAAGTAAGAATTGTTGACATTAAAGATTTTACAACAAAATCATCAGCTGTATATCACACTGATTTAGTAAACCTTGACTTAAATTTCCCAACACCTTTTATCTCAATGAATTTGAATCATCCAAATTTAGTCTACACTAAAGATTATGATGAAATCAAGCCCAATAAAAATTATGTTTTGCCCGATAAGAATTATAAATCTCCAAATCCTGATATTGTGTTAAACTCTTCAATTACCCTTGATAAAAAATTACTACAGCAAGGGTTTAACATATATTGTCAATCTGAACATAAATTTTGGTTTTATCAAATAAGGTTTATTACAATAGACGATAAAACTGAATACGCTATTACTCAAAGCGAGTTAATTCAAAAGGATTGGAAAATATTGGAATCAGAAACATATAAATCTGATGGATATAACTTAATTGATAAGTTAGGAAATCCAATTTTTTACGGTAAATAACTACCGCCAACACTGTATATGAAATCATAGCACCCTACGGGATGCTACGCTTCATATACTAAACGTTGGCATTCATTAAAAAAACGAGAACTAAAATGGCATTATACAAAATAGAAAAGAAATTAGAGTACATAAAAGAAAAGCCATTTCGACTTGAAAAGGAAATCCAAGAATTAACGGAAAATAATCTGAAAACTATTTTCAGTCTTGAATTTGTAAAATCTGAATTTGCCCTAAATAATTTCCGAATTGACACCCTTGCTTTTGATAAAGAAGCAAACGCCTTCGTAATTATCGAATACAAACGGGATAAAAATTTTAGCGTAATTGACCAAGGTTACGCCTACTTGTCTTTAATGCTAAATAATAAAGCGGACTTCATTTTAGAATTTAATGAAAATCTTGACAAAACATTAAAACGGACTGACGTAGATTGGTCACAATCAAGAGTATTATTTGTTTCTCCTGCATTTACAAACTATCAACGAGAAGCAATAAATTTCAAGGACTTGCCAATTGAACTTTGGGAAGTAAAGAGATTTGAGAACACAACAGTTTCTTACGAACAAATCCAAAAGGCTGGGGCACAAGAAAGCATTAAAACAATTTCCAAAGCAGATAAAACGATTGACAATGTTGCTAAAGAAATAAAAGTCTATTCAGAACAAGAGCATTTAGAAAATGTAAGTGAAGAAATAAAAGAACTCTACGAGAAATTCAAGAGTGCAATTCAGAATTTAGATAATCTTGAAATCAAGCCAAAAAAGAAATATATCGCCTTTATTGCTGGTAGAAATGTAATTGACATTTTACCGCAGAAAAAAGCATTAAAAATGTGGATTAATATGAGCAAAGGAGAACTTGACGACACAAAAGGAATTACAAGAGATGTTTCAGCAACTGGACATTGGGGAAATGGGGATTTTGAAATACAAATCAAAAATGACGAGAATTTGGAATATATTTTAAGTCTTGTAAAACAGTCGATTAAAAAAAATAAAAAATAACGAAATGCCAACAAAGTGTAAAAATAATAAGGGCTTAAGTGCTTAATCCAAAGTTCAGTGCTCTTTACAGAGTCCGCAAAATTTACAATTTTGCGTATTGTTAAACTGAAAAGTAAGTACGTTTTAATCCCTTACTATCCCTGCTCCGCAAAGTCTCCCGACTTTGAGGCACATAAAAAACGAAAAGATAACTAGTAAAAAAGACAAAAATTGAAAGAAGGTTACATTATACGAGATCAAGAAAAAATACATTTTATAACAGCTACAGTAGTAGATTGGGTAGATGTATTTACAAGGAAGTCTTATAAAGATGTGGTTATAGAAAGTTTGGCATTTTGCATAGAGAAAAAAGGAATGCTGTTATACGGTTATGTAATAATGAGTAATCATATACATTTAATAGTGCAATCTAAAAAGGGTAAACTTTCAGATTTAATAAGAGATTTTAAAAAGTTTACTGCCACAAACATATTAGAAAAAATACATACAGAACCAGAAAGCAAAAGAGAATGGATGTTTGAACGTTTTAAAAAAGCAATAGAAACCCATAGTAGAAATAAGAATTATCAATTTTGGCAATATGGTAATCATGCGGAAGAAGTTTATTCACACAAATTTATGTGGTCTAAGCTAGATTATATTCATTTAAATCCAGTACGAGCAGGAATTGTAGAAAAGGCATCACATTATAGATATTCTAGCGCAAGTAATTATGTAAATAATGAAGGTTTAGTTACTGTTGAAATTGTAGATAATCCAGTTATAGATGTTTTAAAAAAAGCGTCAATAACAAAATACAATCAGTATTAAAATATGAATTTAAATGAGAATAGAGGTGAAAAATTAGGTGGCTCAAAGTCGGGAGACTTTGAGCAGCTGGGTGTAAACAATTAAAAACCAAATATTAACTTTAAAAAAAATTACGAATGAAAAAAATGAAATTATTTTGTGGAATTTTAATCGGACTTATGATTTTCTCATCTTGCTCAAGCGATGATGATAACAACTCGGATTCAACATCAATTGTTGGAATCTGGAAACCGATAGCAGAAGTGGGAGTTTGTCAAGATGGAAGTGAACAAATTGATGAATATTCGATTTCTGAACAGGAAAGTAAAAAGTTGTCCTTTAATACGAATGGAACATTTAATGGATTCTATAACGGAACTTGGGAAATAACTGATGGAAAATTATTTCTTACAGAAAACGGAATAACTGACGAAGCAACTTTTTTTGAATTGACGAACAATAGATTAAGAATTGGCTCAATAGAGGAAAATCCTTTTGACGACCCTTGTTCTGTATCAGTTGGATTATCACATTATTATACTGAATACACAAAAGTTGAATAATAATAGTTTACAACAAAGAACTGTACTAAAAACCAAGTAAAAATCAATTATTTTTTAGCAAGCGTACTTCTATGATTTTCATCATATGATAGTCCTGATTTTGCGACAGCAAAAGCTTGTTTTAATAATTTATTATAGACTGCTATTAATACCAATTTTTTATTCTTTTCTTTAGCCACAATTCTTTCATAAAGTGCCTTACAATTTTTATTGTGTTTACACCCCGCTAGCGCGAGCGTCCCGCTCGTGACAGTAAAAACGAACTCAAATTTTAGTTTAGAAATGAAAGAATCAGAATTTAACCCCCACTGCCACACGATTTGTATCGTGTGGTTTATGAAGCTTTATTTGGGAACGCGAAAGATTCGCGCACCAGCAGAGAGTTTCAACAAGCCGCATAAAATTAATTGCTTGGTTGTGGATTTTCTTTGTTAGTTTTTTTTACTAAATTACCTTCTCTTTTTAGGGGCTCTGCTCACCTTTTTTTTCCTTTTATTAAAAGGAATGGCATCATCAAAAGTATGCTGTGCTATTTTATGGGAGGTTTTATTCTTTTTCCAAGAGTTATTTTCAGGTAATAATTTGCCGAGCAAATCGGATCTTCCAACTTTGTTTAGGGTATTCCGAATCCAGTCTTTGTTTTCCTTTTTATACCAGAAGAAAAATTTATGCTGGTCTTCTCGCTCCTGTTTTGTTTTTGGTGTTCTTGTTGGC